>OMKS01000004.1_pt1 | contig 197134 bp, 175 predicted proteins | sample 1674721 | NCBI WGS metagenome assembly OMKS01 (sample SAMN06264996, study PRJEB25208) | sediment metagenome | isolation source: hot spring sediment | place: USA: California | collected 2014-09-02 | reverse complement strand
CCCCTTTCCAGGTGACGCATGAGATCGGCCGTCCCGCCCACGAACGGGCTGCTCAGGCTGCCCTGCAAATACAACCGGCCCGGATCGAGCGATTTCGGAAGTACATCACGGACAAAACTTTCCGATTGCTGGCCAAATGTGCCCGTCTGGCGGTCCGAGGCGATCATGAGATACCGGTTTTTCCAGGGATCGGGTGGACTCTCTTCATAGGTCACGATTTTGTCAATCACGGCTTCCAGTTCTGCCCGGTTGCGCACCGGAAGCCGTCCCACGGCCAGATCGGGGAGGTCATCGTCGCCGTCCAGAAGCGTGAAATGATGATCGGAGGCCGCGGCGCCGTATTTGTACGTCTGATAATGAAAAAACGGCATGACGTTGTTCTTCACGTCTCTCCGCCGCATGTTGAAATAACCGTCTCCGATAAGCAGGCAGAAACGGGGCGGTTTGTTCCAGGTGTCATAGCCATGCCTCAGGAAGCGCACGATGGCCGCGGGATGCGGGATTCCGGCGAAAAAATTGTCATAGAGGGTATCGAGGGTCACCACGGCACAACGCAGTCCCTGTTTTTTCCTGACGGACAGGAGCGGGGCGAGCAGGGTGCCGCCGAGGCTGTCATGCGGCGTGATGATCACATAATCCGCATCGGCGACGGTCGTCCTCAGATCGGGGGTCACCACCATGCGGAGCGAATCGGGATGGCGTTTCACCGTATGAGCGACGGCCAGATACTCCTGTCCGGCCGTGCCGATTTCATCCTGGAAAACGACCCGGTATCGTTGTTCTCCGAGACTGTCCTGATACGCCGTGATTTCGGGCCGGAAAAGATGACTGCGTCCGATTTTATACACATCGATCCGGTTCTCCGTGAATCCCTCGATCGTGAAGCGGACCAGGCGGCCCTCGCTGAACGGAGGCGGGGTGAATTTCAGAATATCGTCGACGGCCTGATAGAGTCTCGGATAGGAGATTTCAAACCAGTCCAGAAAAACCTGTGATAGTTCTCTTTCCGAGGAACGGTTGACAAGCGTCAGGATATTATTCCCCTCTTTGAGGAACAGCGGGCTGAATCCCTCTCCCTGTAACGTTTTTTTCTCGTTCCGGATCGTATTTCCCGAAATGACCAGCCGGTCATTGATAAAAACTTCGACCGGCTGGGGCAGGAACGCGGCGGATTGTCCGCGCAGATGAATACGGATCTGTGCGAGTTGAATCGAATAGGGGTCCAGGTTGGTGATTTCAAACTCGATCTGCCGTTTCTCGCCACCGTTCACCGAGGTATAAAACCAGTGATCCCCTTCGTCGAGGTCGAGCTGCCATGCCAGCCGGTTGAAGAGGAGGTCCCGTTCATCGTGGATGGTATAAAGAAAGGAACGGCCGGATGGACGAATATGCGAGGCGTACGAGGGGACGCCCTGCTCCTGGGCCATGCGCAGGCCGGGGGATTCACCGGTTTCAAGGAAGTACACGTTCAGATCGGCAAACGGATCGAGACGCTTCTCGCCGTTCGGCTGAATCTCCCAGAGCGGTTCGCCCCAGAATTCGAGATAATCCTCTGCGTCGAACCGGCCGTCCTGTTCGCCGCTGATCCGGATCGGAATTTCCCCTCTGTTTCCGGTGAGCCGAAGCATTCGCGGATCTACGGATCTCAGATCCAATCCCGCATTTTGGATGGCGTCGCGGGTCAGCCTGTACAGGCCCTCTTCACGGATCCAGATTTTGAGCCGTTTTTTTCTTACCGCGTCGGGCTTGATAACCGGGACGAAAAGTTCGGTTCCGGCCGGCTTCGCCAATGCCCCCGCCTGTTTTTCCCAGGCCCGGCCCGGGTCGATCAACGCGTCTTGGTTCAGGGCGAGACCCGGCCCGGTCAACAGAATCCGCATCTGCGATGTCCAGACCAGACGTGCGCCACCGGAAGACGGTTCGACCGGGCGCAGGAGAATCTGCCACAATGTCCGGCCGGCTTCACGCCGGAGCGGGATGATTTCCAGGGGGGGCAACACCGCGGTTTCCGGGTCTCTGTCGAAATCCGCCGAACCCATAGGTATATCCCCGGCAGGACGGGCTTCCCGGGTCAGTTCGCTTTTATTCGATATGCGGGACAGGATCGCGATGCCGGGTTGCGGACCATGCGTCCGGACGACAATTTCTTCCCTCTGTTCCGCGTAGAAATCCTGCGGCCCTTGCGGCCGCGCGAAGACCGACGGTTTCGAAAAGTCGATCCGGATTTCCAGTGAATCGGCGTGTTGTCTCACAACATGCCAGCCGGCATGCAAAGAAAGGGATCCGCACAGGACACTCCACAGGAAAAGACGCAAGGAATGTCGCGGGACAGACATTGTCTTCTTTCCCGTTCCGCAACGCATCAGGGCATGTCTCCGTACTGCATGGCGTTCTTGAGCAGGGTCAGCAGGGCATTTTGTTCAAGCCCCTGGATGATTTCCCCGTTCTGGACGAATGATATCTTTCCTGTTTCTTCGGAGATCACGACGACTACCGCATCCGATTCTTCGGAGATGCCCAGGGCCGCACGGTGACGGGTCCCCCATTTATGATCGTTCGGCGTGCTGCGGTTCAATGGTAATATGCATTTTGCCGCCTCGATAATATCGTTCTGAATAATGACCGCCCCGTCATGAAGGGGTGAACGTGGATTGAAAAGCGAAATCAGGATCGGCGATGAAACAACGGCCTGGACCGGCATGCCGGTCTCGATGATAGTTTTCAGCCCCGTGTCCCGTGCGATGACGATGAGTGCGCCGTAACCGCGTTTCGAAATCTCGATCGCCGCCTTGACGATTTCTTCGACCACGAGGCTCGTCTCTTCCTTGATGAACAGCCGGACGAACCGGTTCTGCCCCATGATGGTGAGCAGACGGCGCAGTTCGGGCTGAAAGAGGATCACGAAGGCGACCAGCCAGACGGTCCTCAGATTCCTGAATATCCAGGTGGTTTCCTGCATGTTCAGCGCCTGGGCGATGAAGGAGACCAAAAAGATGATGACGATTCCGATGAACATTTGCACGGCCCGCGTGCGGTGCATGATCATATACAGCTTGTACAGGACAAAGGCGACCAGCAGGATATCCAGAATGTCCATGATTCCCACCGGCAGGAATCCAAATTGAAAAATTTTGATGTTCGGATTCATACGTTCATCCCCTGTCCGTAAAGCGTTCCGGATTCCGAATCAGGTCGATCATGCGGCACACATCCCGCATCTCGGAGACATCATGGACGCGCAGGATATGCGCCCCCTTCATCACACAGGCCGCGACGGCCGCGGCCGTTCCCATGATCCGTCCCCCGATTTCCCGGCCGAGCATTCGTCCGATGAAGGATTTTCTGGACACCCCGACAAGGAGCGGCCGGCCCGCCTCATGAAATTCCTCGAGACGGTCCAGTATTTCGAGATTATGCCGGACCGTCTTCCCGAAACCGATCCCGGGATCGAGGATAATCCGCTCAGGTTCGATTCCCGCAGACACGGCAAACCGGATACGCGCATCGAGAAATGTGCGTATTTCCTCTATGACATCCCCGTACACCGGATTCTGCTGCATGGTCTCGGGCGTTCCCTTCATGTGCATGAGCGTTACGGGCACGCCGGTCCGTGCCGCCACACCGGCCATGCCGGAATCGGCGGAGAGTGCACTGATGTCGTTGATCATGGATGCACCGGCCCCGATGGCGGCTTCAGCCACCCGGCTTTTCCGGGTATCCACGGAAATCGGGATATCGGATTCACGCCGGATGCGCTCGATCACCGGTATGACACGCCGGATCTCTTCTTCCGCATCCACCCCGGCCGAACCCGGACGCGTGGATTCGCCTCCGATATCGAGAATATCAGCCCCTTGTTCGGCCATCCGCATGGCGTGTGAAAATGCCCGGTCAGGATCGATGAACCGTCCTCCGTCCGAAAAGGAATCGGGGGTCACGTTCAGGATGCCCATGATATGTGTACGCTCCGACAGCCTGAGCGTCCTGACCCCGAACGAAAGGACAAATCCCCCCCCCGTCCGCAGATCCGTGTTCATTCATGCCCCTGCGGGAACGAATCCGAGTCCGGATTGACCAAGAGATATAACCGTTTCCGCGCCTCTTCGGCGAATGCGTCATCCGGGCCGCTCCGGGAGCGGATACGTGTCCGGAAATGCCTGATGGCGTCCTCCCGTCTCCCTTCCGATTCCGCGATGACACCCAGATAATAATGCGCATCCCCATGGTCGTTCAGGATCACGGCGCGATCAAACATTTTTTGTGCAATATCCGCCCGGTTTTCATGATAATAGGCGATGCCGAGATTATAATAGGCATCCGCATTCTCCGGATCCAGGGTGAGAATCCGTTCATGAATCCGGATGACTTCGGTAAAGTCTTTCTTGATGATCGCCAGCTTTCCCAGGGCCATCCATCCATCGATCGAACGGGGATGAATCCGGAGCAAATCCAGATAACAGTGACGCGTCCGGTCGAAGCGGTGGCGGATAAAATAGGATTCGGCCAGGGCGAGACGCGCCTTGATCGAGGCGGGATTGAGGTCGATGACTCGCTTCAGGATTTGATCACGGTTCGAAAAGCCGAATGATCGGTAACGGGCAGGGTGAAGCCGTGTAAGCCAGAACAGCGCCTCCGAATCATCTGGCGATTTGTCCAAAACACGGTGCAAGGCTTCTTCGGCCGCGTTCCAGTCTTCGTCCAAAATATATATCTGAGCCAGCCGCATGTGACGCGAATCGACCGAATCCGGAAGACGGGTCAAAAAATCCCGGATCGACTTGGGTTCCCGTTCATCCGGTGTATAAACACCGGAAATTCGTTTGTGGATCCAAACGTCCGCGTTGAGAAGCCCCGTCGCAGGATGATGCGGCCGGATTCCAAGCATCTCCTTCAGGATGATCTCGGCTTGCGCCCAGACCCCGGCGAGCAGAAAAAACCGTGCCCGGCCCAGCGGCTTCCGGAGCGGCGGAGGTGGCATTTCAAGACGGAAGTCCGTCACCGGTTCGAGTCCTGTTTCACGGATCAGTGTCCGATACAAATTGCCGGGTATCCACCCTGTCCGTACCGTTGAAACGGTATCCCTGACGGTCATCTCCGGTTTTTGCGGCCGGCAAAGCGTCCACCGGACGATCCAGTCGGAACCGGAAAGGGAATCGACTTCGAGTAGGAGCGTGTAATCGAGCCGGATTCGTTCTCCGTAACCCCGCAGGTAATCCGGAAACCGGATCGAATCCAGGTCGATGGACTGGAAAGAGACATTCAGGGGCAGGATATACACTTGATCCCGGTGATGACGGGTCAATGTCCCGTGCAACAGATCGGCCAGAACAATTTCGATCCGGGATTCCGTTTTGACGACAGGCAGACAACCGACCCGTATTTTCTGGGTTCTTCGGATTCCCGGGTTGCAGGATATCGCCCCCCCCAAAAGGCCGCCCATTGTGAAAAGCAGAAGAAACCGAAGATGTCGATTCGCAAGATTCACAATAGCCTATGATGTCGATCGTGTCTTATTCTTTTTCTTTCGTTTTTTATTTTCGAGCGTCTTTCCGGCCATGATGCTGTCGATTTCTTCGCCGTCCAGAATCTCATGCTCGAGCAGAGCATCCGCGAGTCTGTGAAGGACATCCAGATTCTCCCGGATGAGGGTCTCGGCGCGTTTCGCTGCCGTCTCGACCAGTTTCCGGACTTCCTTGTCGATCAAAATAGCGGTCTGTTCGCTGTAATCCCGATGCTGTGCAATCTCGCGTCCCAGGAATATTTCTTCGGCCTTTTTCCCGAAAGTCACGGGACCCAGGATGTCGCTCATCCCCCATTCACAAACCATCTTTCGGGCCAGTTCGGTCGTGCGTTCGATATCGTTTCCCGCTCCCGTGCTTAGGCGGTTGAATACAACCCGTTCTGCCGCACGCCCGCCCAGCATGTGGGCCATCATGGTCTCACAGTTTTCTTTGGTGTAATTGTGTTTTTCGTCCAGGGGAAGGAAAGAAGTCAATCCCAGCGCACGCCCACGCGGAATAATCGTCACCTTGTGGACGGGATCGGATCCCGGAATTTTCTTCGAAACCAAAACGTGACCGATCTCATGAAAGGCCGTGATCCGTTTTTCTTCTTCTGTGATGATCAGGCTCTTGCGTTCGACCCCCATCAGCACCTTGTCCTTGGCTTCTTCAAAATCGATCATTTCCACCCGTTTTTTGTTCTTTCGGGCGGCGAGCAGGGCCGCTTCATTGACCAGATTCGACAGATCGGCACCCGCGAAACCGGGCGTGCCCTTGGCTATGATACTCAGATTGACATTTCTGGACAGGGGAATTTTCCGGGTGTGTACCTTGAGTATGCCCTCCCTGCCCCGCACGTCGGGCCTGTCTACCACGACCTGGCGGTCGAAGCGTCCAGGCCGGAGGAGCGCCTGATCGAGCACATCGGGCCGGTTGGTGGCTGCGATCAGGATAACACCGTCGTTCGTCTCGAAACCGTCCATTTCGACGAGGAGCTGGTTCAGTGTCTGTTCACGCTCGTCATGGCCTCCACCCAGTCCTGCGCCGCGATGCCGGCCGACCGCGTCGATTTCATCGATGAAAATGATGCAGGGTGCATTTCTCTTGCCCTGTTCAAACAGATCGCGGACGCGTGAAGCCCCTACCCCGACAAACATTTCAACAAAATCGGCTCCGGAGATGCTCATAAAAGGCACATCCGCCTCGCCTGCGACGGCCCGGGCCAGGAGTGTTTTTCCGGTTCCGGGTGGACCGAGGAGCAGGACTCCCTTTGGAATCCGTCCGCCGAGCATCTGGAACTTTTCAGGCGTCTTGAGAAATTCGATGACTTCCTCGAGTTCCTGTTTCGCCTCGTCCGCGCCGGCCACATCCCTGAAGGTCACTTTGGGCAGATGCTCAGACAAAAGTCGCGCCCGGCTTTTCCCGAAATTAAATATGCCCTTCGTACCGCCGGCTCCGCCCTGCAACCGCCGCAGGAAGAACAGATAAAACACGATGATCAGGAGCCAGGGTAACATGCTGAGCAGATATCCCCACCAGACCGTGGATTTATTTTTGAATTTATACCGAATTCCCTGTTTGTCCCATTCCTCAAGCATCTCGCGGTCACGGAACGGCAGCGTGGTTTTGAACTGTTTCACCGGGACCGCTTTCCCGTCACGCATGACCGTTTCTTCGTATTTCAGCACGCCCAGGAAATCGTCTTCGATGATGGTTGCCTGTTCGATGGCCTCGTTTTCAAGAAATCGCCGGTATTCGGAAAAGGTCACCTCGATTTCTTTCTCTTTTCGCATATTAAAAATATTGACGATGTAGACGGCCCCCAGGAAAATCAGTATCCAGAAAAGAATAGTCTTGGTTGCGTTTTTCCACTGAAACTGGCCGGGTTTTTCGGGTTTTTTCTTATCCGTCATGATGATTCCAATCTATCCTGAAAGGGGGTCATGCAACAGTTCAATCTTTAACACACGCTTCGTCCAGGCGGTCACCTTAAACCGGTCATCCATGCGGTAACCACCAACCCAGACGATATCCTTTCCACTACAGAGCAGCGGGACGACCCGCCTTCTGTAAATCGGAATTTTTTCATCGATAAAAAAATCATGGATCTTTTTCCGTCCCTTCATGCCGAGCGGGATGAACGAATCGCCCGCTCTGCAACTCCGGACGGTAATGGGCACCTTGATTTTGTCATCATCCGCATATTCCGTATACCGATCATGCCGCTTTAAATCTTCAGGAATCCCGGGATCCGACTCGGTCACACGCAACGTCAGTCCCAGTTCGGGAATCCGGATCTCCGAATTCTTGCCGACCCTGTATTCCTTCAATGCGGGGATGGATGTCATGAAAACCAGATTTCCGCCTGACCGGATGACCCGGGCCTTCTGATCGAGAAGAACCTGCGCGCCGCTCTTGCCCTTCTCAGCCAGGCGCAACACGCGCTCATATCCTTCGGTCGTCAGGAACGAGGAAAATCCCGTCAACTTCTCGATCGCCAGAGCGGCCATAGATTTTTGAATTATTTTAAAATAGCTCAAAAAAGAATCAATTTCAAGTGTAATCTCTCTTGATGTTTCCCGTATGGCCACATGCTCCCAGGCATCTTCCGTCTCGGCGCGAATATAGGTGTCGACTTCACCGGCTGCTTGCCCTGCGCGATTTATCCGGTGTGTCACGGTATTACCGAAAGCGTCCCGGATAGACGGCAGGATATCGAGACGCAGTCGGTTTCGTAAAAAACGCCTGTCCTGATTGGATGAATCCTCCCGGTATGGGATACCGGTATCCGCCACAAACGCGTCGATTTCCTGTCTCAGGACAAAAAGCAGAGGCCGAATGAAGCAACCCCGCATCGGCGTCATCCCGCCGAGTCCGCGGATTCCACTTCCCCGCATGAGGTGGAGCAGGATGGTCTCGGACTGGTCATCAGCCTGATGTCCCAGGGCGACCAAATCGAAACCGATACGGTGTAAAATTCCCATTATCGCGGCACGGCGCAGGTTACGGGCCGTTTCTTCTAGAGAACACCCGGTTTCGCGCGCGACACACGGCACATCGACACGGATTGAATAAAACGGGAGGTTGAACGCGCGTGCGCTGTCCATGACGAACCGTTCATCCCGATCCGCCTCTTCATCCCGGATGCCATGATGGATATGCACCACACATAACGAGAGACTCCATGCCTTCCGAAGATAAATGAGGGCATGAAGGAGTGCCATGGAATCTTTGCCGCCGGACACGGCGATCAGAATCCGTTGACCCGGTTTGATGAGCCTGTGGCTCCGGATAAATTCGCTGACTTGTGTAAGAAACGATTGCATCGCAAAAAAAAGGCCTTTCATGCGGTGAAAGGCTTAGATCGGTGACCTGGTAGCGGTGCAGGGATTCGAACCCCGGACACGCGGATTATGATTCCGCTGCTCTGACCAGCTGAGCTACACCGCCGTTTTAAGGCGTGTTAATATACATTTTTTATCCGTCTGAGTCAAGCCTTTTACGCAAGTTAATCATCCAAATTTTCGAGGAACGGCACGGTCTGTCTTCGGTTCGCCTCCCTTCCGAATGCGTCCAGCAGGGTATCGATTTCTTCCGAGGACGCCATTGCAAGAACCTCCCTGACGAGTGTCTCCGATTCTGAAACAGAAACGGCCCGCAGCCGTTCCTTAACCTCCGGAATCAGTGAAGGACTCATGCTGAAATGGCGCAGCCCCATGCCCAGGAATAGCGGCGTAAACAAGGGGTTACCAGCCATCTCTCCGCAGATTGAAACCGGTTTACCGGCCTCGTTGGCCGCACGAATCGTCTGATGAATCAGCTTCAGGACAGCCGGATTGGTCGGCTGATAAAACCGGGCCACTTTTTCGTTGTTTCGATCCACTGCGAGGGTGTACTGAATCAGGTCATTGGTACCGATGCTGAAGAAATCACAAAACCGGATCAGTTGTTCTGCACAGATGGCCGCAGAGGGCACCTCGACCATGATCCCGCCCGGCACATTCTCGTCGAAAGGGATCCCGATTCTTCTCAACTCTTCTTTAGACGATTCCATCACCGTGGCGATTTCCCGGATCTCTTCATAACTCGAGATCATGGGATAGAGAATCCGAACCGGTCCGTAATGGCTGGCCCGCAGGATGGCCCGGATTTGTGTCCTGAATACATCCTTCTCCTGAAGGAAGATACGGATCGAACGCCATCCCATAAAGGGGTTCTTTTCCTTGTGAAGAGACTCGAATGGTAAAAACTTGTCTCCCCCCAGATCCAGAGTCCGGATGGTGACCGGTTTGCCCTGCATGGCTTCGACCACGGTGCGATAAATATTGAATTGCGACTCCTCATCGAGCATATCACCGGCGATCAGGAAAGAGAGTTCGGTGCGAAAGAGTCCGATGCCTTCAGCACGGTAACGGAGTGACAGACTGACATCCGCCATCATCGAGACATTGGCGTAGAGGGAAACGGATACCCCATCCATCGTCCTGGCCTCGAGGGAAATATCGCCCGACAGTTTTTTCAGATATTTCGCAAATTTTGCCTGTTGTTTCCTGTATTCTGAGACGAGATCTTCCGGCGGATCGACATAAACAATGCCGGTGATTCCGTCGATGATAATCCTGTTCCCCTGCTTAGACACATCCATCAAATGCTCGACACCCACCACGGCAGGAATATTTTTCGAACGGGCCAGGATCGAAGCGTGCGAAGTCACGCCGCCGAGTTCCGTGGCAAACCCGAGAATTTTTTCAGGATCGATGCGGGCGGTATCGGACGGCGTCAGGGTATGGGCGATCAGGACGGCCTCTTCCGGCGTCGAAAACCCGAATTCGTCCCTGCTGAGCAAAACCCGGAGCAGCCGGACCGCCACATCCTGGATATCGTCGATCCGTTGTTTAAAATAATCGTTTTCCATCTGGTTGAAAGTCTCACCGAAGCGCTGGATGCCGGATTTCAGAACCGCTTCGGCATTCCGGTTCCGGTTGCGGAGTGTTTCGGGAATCTCTTCCTTGAAAAAAGGATCGTTGAGTATGGCGAGATGCGCATCGAATATTTTGGCCTCTTCGGGACCGATTTCCTTTGCGACGCGCCGGCGGCATGCATTCAATTGTAACCCGACCTGATTGACCGCATTCCGGTAACGGTGTATTTCTTCATCGATCTGACCCTTTTCGAGCGTGAGCTCACGAATTTCATCCCAGGGGCTGCTGAGAATCCATGCCCGGCCGATCGCGATGCCTTCAGACGCGGGAATGCCCTTTAACATGCCCGCCACGACTTTCTGCGTATCCGGCAATATCCCTCCCCGATGGCTTCGGATGATTATACCGCGCCTGAGTACAGTTTCTCCAGGCTGCGTAATTTGGATCGAAGCAATTGTCTCTGGATAGAGGACAGATAATCGATGATCAGCACGCCGTTCAGATGATCCTGTTCATGCTGAATCACGCGGGCAAGCAGCCCGTCTGCATCGAAGGACAACGGATTACCCTTTTCATCGCGTGCCGCGAGATGAATTCGGGATGGCCGCGTCACATCCACGCGGATATCCGGCAGGCTCAGGCATCCTTCCTCGATCGCGGCGTATGCGGTGTCTTCGGGGACCGTCACAACCGGATTGATAAGCACCATCGGCCCGTCTCCGGCATCAAGAACGATAATTTGCTTGGAAACACCGATCTGCGGCGCGGCCAGCCCCACACCGTCTGCGATGTACATCGTATCGGTCATTTCCTCAAGCAGTTCCAGAAGATTAGCGTTATAAGTAAGAACTTTTTCGGACTGCTTTCTCAGGAGTGGATCCGGATATTTGACGATTTCAAGCATTCTGCCTCATCATTTTAGTTGTTTTTTTTACGCATGGTTACAGAATCTGTTCCACCGCCATCAGCCGTGCTTTTCCGGGTGCAGGACCTCATGTACCATGCGAATGGCGCAATAGGTACCGCACATCGAACACACCTCGGATACACCGGGCTCAGCCTCTGCGCGCACTCTTTTCGCATGCACGGGATCGATCGCGAGCGCCATTTGTCGATCCCAGTCCAGGTTTTTTCGTGCGCGCGACATATCGAGATCCCATTCGGCCGCACCGGGAACGCCCTTCACGATATCCGCCGCATGGGCCGCGATTCTCGCGCCGATGACACCGTCATGAACATCCTGAATATTCGGGAGTTTAAGATGTTCTCCGGGTGTAACATAGCATAGGAAATCGGCGCCTTCCGCCGCGGCGATTGCGCCGCCGATCGCGGATGTGATATGATCGTATCCGGGTGCGACATCGGTTACGATCGGCCCCAGAACGTAAAAGGGCGCATTCCTGCAGACTGATTTCTGGAGCTGTATATTCGTCCGGATCTGATCGAGGGGGACATGGCCCGGCCCCTCGATCATGACCTGTACACCCTGTTCCCAGGCTGACTGTGTCAGCTCGCCCAGAATCAGGAGTTCCTGAATCTGGGCCCGGTCCGTGGCGTCCGCCAGCGATCCCGGACGCAATCCGTCGCCGAGGCTGAGCGTGATATCATAGGCTTTCGCGATCTCGAGCACGCGATCGTATTGTTCGTACAGGGGATTCTCCCTGTCATTGGCGATCATCCAGGTGACCAGAAAAGAACCGCCGCGGCTGACAACATCTGTCAGCCTTCCCTGATTCTTCAGGCGCGCGATGCTTTCCCGGGTGATTCCGCAATGAACGGTAAAAAAATCGACCCCCTCTTCGGCCTGACGTTCAAGCACGGCAAAAAGATCGTCCGGTGACATGCGGACGATTCCGCCTTTTTTCTGCGCCGCGCCGATGGCGGCCTCGTAGATCGGAACGGTGCCGATGACCACCGGGACTTCCTGCATGATCCGCCTGCGAATCTCCGTCAGGTCGCCCCCCGTGGAAAGATCCATGATCGTATCGGCCCCGGCCGCGACGGCGACCCTGGCTTTCTCCACCTCCTGTGCGATATCCGAAAAATCCGTGGAACTCCCGATATTGGCGTTCACCTTGGTCCGCAACCCCCTGCCCACACCGATCGGGTTTGGAATATCATGATTTTTATTCTTGAGAAGGACGATTTCGCCCTGTCCGAGACGTTCACACAGGGTCGAAACCGCCATCTTTTCGACCGAGGCAGTCTTTTCGATTTCAGGCGTCATTTCTCCGGTTCTGGCCGCCTCCATCTGATTTTTCAATTGGACTCCTTCGCGCAACAATAATGGGTAGATAAAATGATATAAAATATAGTCAAAGCATCGCAGAATGTCCACCATTAATTATATCGGTTCCGGTTCAACGCCTCCCGAATGTCTCTGCATTGCCGATCACGTCCTGTCCGAAACGGTCTTTCAGGGCATCCAGCGCCTCTGTCATTTTGTTTCTTTTTTCAGATTCCGCCTCGAATAAGTCTCCCTGTTGAGAAGCATGCGGAATCAGCTGGGTGAGGCCCACCCCGATCAGACGCACCCTGTTCTCCGTCAGATCGAATTCATCCAGCATGGAGAGCGCGCATTCATAGAGTGCATTCCCTCCGCGGATCGATGCGGCGGACGTCATATGCCGGATACAGGTCTGAAAGGGTTCAAACCGGATTTTGAGCATGACGGTCCTGCCTGAAAAGTTTTCCTTGCGCAACCGGTATCCCACCCGTTCGGAGAGGGCCTTGAGGGTATGACGGAGCATCTGAATATCATTCGTATCCCTCTCAAAGGTGTGTTCGTTACTGACCGATTTCACCTGCCTTTCGGCGAAAACCGGTGTTTCATCCAGGCCGCGTGCATGCCGGAAAAGCACCTCGCCCATGCGGCCGAATTTTTTTCTGAGTATTTCTTCGGAGAGCATCCGCAAATCAGCCACAGTCACCACACCCATTTCAGCCAAAACCTGTTGTGTCCATTTGCCGACGCCCCAGAGACGGCCGACCGGCATCGGACCGAGAAACGCATAAACTTTTTCGGGAAGGACCTGGATTAATCCGTCCGGTTTGCCGTGATCCGATGCGATCTTGGCGACGAGCTTGTTCGGTCCGATCCCCACGGATGCGGTGAGCGACTCCTCCATGCGGATTCGTTGTTTGATCTCCCGTCCGGGTTCCTCGGCATCATTCCATAGGCGTCCGGTTCCAGTCACATCGAGAAAGGCCTCATCCAGGCTGATCGGTTCGACACGGGGGGAAAAGACCTCGAAAATCCGCATGATCCGGGCGCTGATTTCCATATACCGGTCCATCCTTGCCCTCACGAATATGCCCTGTGGACAGCATCGATAGGCCCGGGAAATCGGCTGTGCGGAATGGACGCCGTACTTTCTCGCCTCATAGGATGCGGCGGAAACGACACCTCTCCCCTTACCGCCTCTGGGATCCGCGCCCACGATGACCGGCCTCCCTCGGTACTCTGGAAAGTCGAGCTGTTCCACCGAGGCGTAGAAGGCGTCCATATCCACATGAATGATTTGCCGGGATGGTCTCATTTGTGATATTTTTCACCCCGCAATAAAGTCAGCGCCCGATAAATCTGTTCGAGCAGGATCAGCCTTGTCATGTCATGCGTGAAGGTCATATCCGAAAGGGATAGTATCCAGTTCGAGCGCATGAGAAGGGAGGCATCGAGCCCCAGAGGTCCGCCTATGACGAAAACCGTTTCACGCACCCCCGAAGCCATCCATCGGGACAGGTGTTTTGAAAATGTTTCAGAGGTTACCCGTGTGCCGGAGGCGTCCAGGGCGACTATGAAGGCCGAATCCGCGATCCGGTCTGACAGGATTTTTGCCTCTTTTCTCCGGATCTGATCCGGAGGCATCTTCCTCCCGGTTTTGGGAGATCTGACCCACTCCGAACGCACAGGCAGATAATGTATCATTCTGCCGAGAAAGTCGGTTTCTCCTTCCTTCAGATAGGACAATTTGGTATCGCCCACGCCCAGGATACGTATCATCATGACCGGGTCATCTCCGGATGACTGATAAAAAATTTGCTTTCATGTTCAGGAACGTTTAAATTAAAACGCCTTCACAGGAAACCAACCAAAGGTAAAATGAAAAAGATTGCTTTTCAAGGGGAAAATGGCGCGTTCAGTGAAGACGCAGCCTGTCAGTACTTCGGTGAATCCGTCGAGCCGGTTCCCAGAAAAAATTTCAGGGATGTCTTCGACGCAGTCGCCTCCGGAGACTGCGGTCACGGGATCATCCCGATTGAGAATTCATTTACCGGAAGCATCCATCAGAACATCGATCTGCTGCTCGAATTCGAGCTGTCCGTCATCGGAGAAATCATCCTTCGTATTCATCACACCCTGATGGCGAACAAAGGCGTCCGTCTCGAAGAGATCCGGAAGGTCTATTCGCATCCGCAGGCGCTGGAACAATGTTCGGTGTTCCTCGAAAGGCTTGGTGGGGTGGAAGTCGTTCCCATGTACGACACGGCCGGATCGGCGAAAATCATCCGGCAGGAGGGTCGGGATGACACCGCGGCCATCGCCAGCAGCCGTGCGGCCAGGGATTACGGACTCCAAATTCTCAGAAAAGGCATCGAAAACGACGACCGGAATTTCACCCGGTTTCTCGTGATTTCCCCTCATGCCCTCATACCGGATCAAAACTCCAAGACTTCTATCGTGTTCAGCACGAAAGATATCCCCGGCGCCCTGTTCAAATCTCTCGGGGTCTTCGCCCTGCGCGATATCAATCTGCTCAAGATCGAATCGCGTCCCCTGCGTAAAGGGCCCTGGCGTTACTGGTTCTATCTGGATTTCGAGGGCAGCATCTCAGACCCGGTCTGCCAGAAGGCACTGGACCATCTGCAGGAGATCACCTCCTTTTTCAAGGTGTTGGGCTCTTATGAAAAAGGACGGGTGATTTCCTGATGAGATAAGAATACGGTTCGTTTTTGTCTGGGGAATCAGAATCTATCACGAATCATTATGATGTCTCCGGTGAATGAAAAATGATTTCCGGCAAACAGATCACCGTTCTGAACGACCTTGAAATAAATGAACAAGAATATCGATAATCTGAGCAATAACTGCATCCGGCACGCCGTCTCGGTGGCGGGACTGGAACCGCATATCACAGGATTCATTCACGTAATCGACCACAACCCAGCCTCCGTCCCTCCGCCGTGCGATCTCGCTTGAGAAGAAGGACAATCCCGAGACCGATGCGATTTGAAAGACGATTTCTTCCAGATCTGAAATAGGAAAGGCCTCTTTTTCGTCGTCCGTCATGTCTGCGTAGAGATGCGTCTCCTCATTCCACCAGGTGCACACCACCTTGCCGAACACATAAAACGCGCGAAACCAAAAACGCCGTCCCTCACGCTCATCGGGGATGATCCGCTCCTGCAGGAGATATTTGTCATGACGAAATTCCTTGCGGGCAAACAGTACATCCTGCAGGGTCTCGGCCCCGTCCACCACACCAGTCCCCCCTCCCGTCGTATTCGCGGGTTTGATCACGAAAGGCCGCCCCAGATGGGCCAGGTCGGACACGGACAGGGTGATTTCGTCCGCCTCATGAACGGGCGGCAGGATCAGGGTATATGGCGTGGGGATGCCGGCGGTCAGGAACTCGAGATGCAGGGTCGCCTTGTCCGAGGCCCAGCGGATCCGGTCGATCGGGTCGATAATCCGCGTTCCTTTTTCACGAAGGTGTTTCTGAAGCGGTATAAACTCCGGAGAGGTGTCTGAAGCACGGTCGAACAGAAACCGGAAGACCAGTTCGTTTCGTCTGACCCTGCCCAGGATGTCTGCGAGATTTTCCGGGCGGACGACAAGCATGCTTAATCCCCGGGAAAACAGAGAGCCGGTCAGCGCCTTGATGAAGTCCCGATCGTATTCCCAATCCGTCGCGATGCAGACATCCTCTTCCTTCATTCAGACGCACTTTCTTCCGCCGCCGAAATGCCCCGTCCACAATCCCGTGAAAAATGACCGGGCATTCCGTCCGAGCTGGCGGGTGTCGTATCCGCCTTCCTGGACGACCAGGGTCGGAATCCGCAGGGAGCCGATCAGGCGGCCGTTCTCTTCAAAATCCCTGGCAGTCAGGGACCAGGTTCCGGTGGGATCCCCCCGGGCCGTATCGAGCCCGAACGCCAGAACCAGATAGGCGGGCGCAAAATGACGGATCCGGTTCAAGGCCTTGTCGAGCGTCTCCCTGTAAGCACTCCCGTCACATTGCTCAGGCAGAGGAAAGTTGAGATTATATCCCTTGCCATCTCCCTCACCTTTCGAATCCCGGAAGCCGGTGAAATAGGGATAGGCAAAACGGGGATTCCCGTGTATCGAGACGGTCAGCACATCGGAACGCTCCCAGAATATATCCTCATGCCCGTTCCCGTGATGATAATCGATGTCGAGTACGGCCACACGTCCCTCCCGGACGAGTTCATTGGCTGCGATGGATGCCGAATTGAAATAACAGAATCCGCCGAATGCCCCCTTTTCCGCGTGATGTCCCGGCGGACGCACCAGGGCATAGGCCAGGCGATGCCCTTCACTCAGGTATCTTGCGCCCGTCAACGCACAATCGACTGCACGTTTTGCCGCCGCAAAGGCGTTTTGATGGATCGGCGTAAAGGTGTCCATGCAGTAATAACCGGCCCGGACAGGCAGATCGACGGGAGGACGTGTCTGGTTCCGGAGCGGAAAAACATAGGGATATACCGAGACATCGGACTGGATTTTCTCACAGACGCGACCGAGATAATCGACAAATTGGTGATCGTGAACCACGCGGATCGGCCGGAGTGAAAAACGGCGTATCTTGACTGGACTGAAAAGGCCCGTGGGTTCGATCCCTTTCCGGATGGCGTCCACGCGCACAGGCGATTCCACATACCCTTTTTCACGGATATGATGGATCCGGTGCTGATCCGCCACGACCAGGATGATCTTCTGATCCGCCGCCGGAAAAATCCGTGAAAGACGCAATTCCGGTTTCCGGACATACCGCGGGGGACGCATCCGGACAGGATCATCCGTAAAGGAAGTGACGACCCTGTCGATGTAGACAGCGGGACAGTAATCTCCGTACTTTCGTTCGAGGATGGCGCGCACGATGCGGCGTGCCAGTCTGCGCCTGAGGGGTTTGTCCCGGTCGATGGGGTCATATACCAGGTACGGGGGACAATCATCTCCCGGATTGACCGGCGTCTCGTATTCCGTACCGGAAATGGGGCGGGCGCCGTACCGTTCATAGAATCGAAGACGCGCCCGGTTCGCATCCAGGTTTTCTTTATCTCTGCAGAGTCCGGGATCGTCGGGAAGACATTCGAAGAACAGGCCGACGGTGTGCAGCATGCGCGCCTCGTGACGGAGCCGTTCATAGAGCGCACCGCCGATGCCTCTTCCCGTCTGCCTGCCCGCCGCCGCGATGTAATCCAGGTAGCAGAACTCCAGCTCCTCGTCATGCATCATGAGGGCGAACCCTTTCACGTTTCCCTGACCGTTCTCCGCGACGAACAAAACCGCTCGAAAACGATGTTTCACCGGATTTTTCAGCCGGTCTGAAAGGGCCGCTATTTCTTCTGCACGAATATCCGGGAATTGGGTTTTCCAGATGTCCTGCACCTTCAGGATGGCTTCCCGGTTGACGGCCAGGACATCGTCATAAATTCGTCTGATTCGAAACATCAAAACAAATCCATCTCACGGCTTTCAATTTCCGAGTGGACAGAATGTTCCACAGCCTGACGGTAACGGTAAACCCTGCCCCGAAAATTGCGCATCACCACTTCATTATTCGTGATTCTCATGACATATTCAGGTATGAGCGGAATCTTTCCGCCGCCTCCGGGGGCGTCGATCACAAAATGGGGTACGGCCAGCCCGGAGGTCCATCCGCGGATCGCCTTGACGATCTCGAGTCCCTTGCGGACATCGGTCCTGAAATGTTCGGTTCCCACGACCAGGTCGGCCTGATAAATATAATAGGGACGAACACGCGCCCTCACGAGTTTCTGCATCAGGCTGCGCATGACAAACGGATCATCATTGACCCCCTTGAGCAGAACCGTCTGGCAGCCCAGCGGGATCCCGGCATCGGCGAGCAAGGCGAGTGCTCTTTCCGATTCACCGGTCAGCTCATCCGGATGATTGAAATGCACATTCATATAAACCGGATGGTATTCTTTGAACATGGCACATAACGCCGGCGTCACGCGCTGCGGCAGAAAACAGGGCACGCGGGATCCGATGCGAAGGATCTCGACATGGGATATTTTCCGGAGACGGCGTAAAATCGATTCGAGTGTGGCGTCTCTGAGCATCAACGGATCGCCTCCGGACAGAATCACGTCGTGGATTTCACGGTGTTGTTCAATATACCGGAGACCTTCTTCGATGAGATGCATGCCGATTTTTTTAGGGTCGCCGACCTTGCGTTTCCGTGTACAGAACCGGCAATAGGCCGCACATTCATGAGAAATGAGAAAAAGACACCGGTCCGGATACCGGTGCACGATGCTTTTCACCGGTGCGTCCCGATCTTCGGCGAGCGGATCCAGGAAAAGACCCTGTCCGTCCAGCTCGCGAATGTCCGGAACGACCTGCCTGTAAATCGGATCATCCTTCTCGCGGATCAGGGAAAAATAATAGGGTGTAATTTTTACGGGAAAAATAGTCTCGACCTGCTTCAATTCATAATAAGGCAGCTGAAAAGTTTCGGAGAGGGTTTTCAGATTGATGTTGCCCCTTGTCAGGTGCGATTCATCATCGGTGGTTGCCATTGTTTCGGTTCTCCCTGTGCTACATCGGTTCGATGCGTTTGACAAATGTCAGGCGGTCGTCACCCGGACGGTAAAAATCACAAATCTGTGATTCGACACGGTATGTGTGCCGCGTGTAGAATTGACGTGTCTGTGCATACGGTTCTGTGGACGAGGTTTCGATCAGAATCAGACGGCCTTTATACCGGCGAATCCTGTTTTCGACAAATTCAATCAACTTCCTCCCGACTCCCCTGCCCTGCATGTCCGGATCGACCGCGATCCAGTACAGATCATAGGTTCCTTCCGTGGCGGGCGTCCTGCCGAAGCAGACATACCCGCAGACCGTCCCCGCCCGCGGTTCGGCGACGTAGAACTCATAATCCTTTTGATCCGGCTCTTCGATCGCCGTATCGACGAGTTCCATCGCGACATCGATTTCAGCCCGCGTGAAACGACCCGTCCTGACCAGGATCGATTGAATCGCATCCCGGTCAGCGGGCTGAATCTCCCTGATGTTGACCATTGCCGCTCCTTTTGAGTGCATTTTGAATGAGAATCTCAACAAATGTTCCATAACTCAGGCCCGCCGCCTGGAGGGCCTTCACATATCCCGCCTCCATCGAAATATCCGGATTCGGGTTATACTCCAGAACATAAATGCGTCCGGCTGCGTCGACACGGGTATCGACCCGGCCGTAATCCCTGCCTCCGAGAAGGCGGTACACCTGCAACGCCGCGTCGCACAGACGCTCCCTGAGATCCAAATCGATGCGTGCCGGATACAACGCAGGCGTACGGGCGTACAGGGGATGATCCGGCATCCATTTCGCCTCATAACTGGTGATGGCCTGATAACCCTCCGGAATCCGGGAGAAATCGATCTCGCCGACGGCCAGGACCCCGGGTTCCGGATTGTCGAGGATGCTGACATTCAACTCGCGTCCCGCGATATACTGTTCAACCAATACGGGTTGCCGGTATTTGTCGATCAGCCTTCGAACGATCGACTGCAACGTCCCGAAATCATCCGTCACGGATTGCTGCGTCACGCCCAGGCTGGCATCCTCCATGGCGGGTTTGGCGATGACCGGAAATTTTAAATAGGTGCTGTGGGGAACGTCCCGAAACACCTGATACGGTGGTGTGTGGATCTTCCGGCTCTCGAAGAGACGCTTGCAAAGGACTTTATCCTGAGACAATCCCAGCGAAAGTGCCGAATTACCCGTATAAGGCAGGCGCATCAGCTCCCACAATCCCGCCATGTGCATTTCGTCCCGCGCGACCCCGCGGAATCCTTCGCAGAGATTAACGACGACATCCGGCCTGAAATCCCCGATTCTCTTGATATCTTCTGCGATATCCGAGACGGCCAGCATTTCAGCAGGATATCCCAATCGCTCGGCAGCCTGCAATACAGACGCGACTTCATCCTGTACCGCGTCCTCAGATATCCGATCGGCATCCGCCGGATCTATAAAAGAACCGGAAGCATTATATGCAATCAGCAAGCGCGGCTTCCGGTACGCGGACGGCATCCTTCATCCCCCATCTTTTAACGGCGATGTCAATAATTTTTTCCAACATGGCGCCGTACGAATATCCGGCCGTTCTCGCGGCCTTCGGAAAACAGGAATTGTCTTCGTGTTTCGGAAGGATTCCGGGAAGCGGATTGACTTCAAGAATATTGGGAATCTCCCCGTCGAATCGGACATCGATGCGGCACCAGTCTTTGATTCCAAGCACCTGCCAGGCCTCTCGGACCACCGCTTCGACCCTTTTCTCGGCGGTCAGGCTCAGAGACGCCGGACAGACAAAGAGATTCAGGGGCTTTTCCGGCCGATCCCAGATCCATTTGGCCTCGTAGGAATAAATCGGTACGGCACCTGAAGGCAATGCATCGAAACAAATTTCCACGATCGGGAGCACTTCGACTTCGTCCCCATTGCCCCAGACGGCGACCGTGAGTTCCTTGCCGTCCAGAAATTTCTCGATAACCAGTGGTTGTTGATATTTCGCAAACATTTTTTGAATGATTTCTGCGGCTGATTCCGGAGCGAAGAGTACTGAATCATTAAAAATCCCCTTGGAACTGCCCTCGGATAGCGGCTTGACAATCGCGGGAAAAGGAAAATCCTCCAGCCTCGCCTGAATGTCTTCATGCGGATAAATCAATCGAAACGGAGCGTTCGGGATCGCGTAATGGCTGAGAATCTCTTTCGTCCTGGACTTGTTCAGACAAATCCCGAGAGTCAGGGGATCGGATCCGGTGTACGGGATGCCGAGCCGTTCACAGGTCATGGGGATGTAGGATTCCCTGAAATCTCCGAACAATCCCTCGGCGATATTGAACACAATCTGGGGTTTTTCGGCTTTCAGACGCTGTACGACCCGGTTATCCGCTTCGATGCCGACGACCTTATGTCCGAGTCTCTGGATGGTTTGAATCACGGCATCAATGGTCTCCTGGGAGTCTCCCTCGGCAAACATGTCATCCGGGATCGCTTGGTCGGAATGACCTCCGAACCGTTGCATATACTCTGCGAGCAGTCCCTTTTTGCTGCTGTGAGTCACCGCGATACGCATGCTTTATCCCTTTCTGATTCTGATCTAGAAATCAGGAAAGATCTGAATTGTGTATTCATTTCGTCAGGTTCTTCTCTGATAAACAAGGATTTTCAGAATAGGCTGTCCCATAAGGGTTCGGTCAATCACGACCCCTTCAGTCCTTACCCATTCGGAAATCATCGACAGCAGTTGACGCCCTGTTTCATCCAAATAAACGACATACTGTTCAAACTGATCTGTCTCGATGGCGATTTCCGTCACAAATCCAAATCGGTTGGTATCGGTGACAAAAACACGTCCCGCAATATCGACTTTCTTTTCCGGATCAGCCATCATCCATACTCATTACTTTTTCGGGGGTGATTCAAAAGACATGCCAACAGTCTTTATACATTGTTATCTATGAGATTAGTCCATGATCGGAAGGATGGATACCGGAACTCAGAAGTCCGTTTTCTGAATGGATGAACAAACAGGATAAACACGCAGCATATGCATCGAAGCACTGATTCAGCAGAAAATGCGGCTTTAAGATTCGCTTCGGACCCAGATAAAACAGCATATATACCGGATTCTAGGCAAAAACCTTGATCCAATGAATCGTTTTAACTGCTTGATATTATGAAATTTAGCATATCACCTGCGGCATTTATCGGAATTGATATTTCCGATTGATTGCCATATCGGAACTGAAAGTGCGGATCAGAGAGGGATGGAGCGGATCTTCTTGAAATTTTCCTTGTGCAGATGATATTTTGTCATCAATTTGTGGAGTTGACGTACTCCGATACCGGCGGCCTCCGCTGTGGAATCGATACGTCCGTTATGCAGTTCGAGCAGGCGGCATAGATATTCCCGTTCCGCTTTCTCGACGACCGTTTTTCTCACGGTATCGAGTGTGTGATGGGGATCGACCGAAATGGTCTGTGTCCTGGTTTCACGGTTCACGATTTCTGTGGGGAAATTTTGAGCCGTCAGCGCCTTCGACGATTCCAGTACATGAGCCCGCTCGATGACATTCTCCAGTTCACGGATATTTCCGGGCCAGTGGTACTGCTGAAGCATTGTGATGATTTCGGGTGCGATTCCCTTAACCTTTTTGGTGGAAAACCGATTCATTTTCTCCATAAAGCCTTCGACAAGAATCGGGATATCCTCCCTGCGGTCCCTGAGCGGCGGGATCTCGATCGGAAAAACGAGGAGGCGGTAATAAAGATCCCGCCGGAATGTGCCGTTTTCACACATCGTTTCCAGATCCGCGTTGGTGGCCGCGATGATCCGTACATCCGATGTGAGCGTGGTATCCCCGCCGACTCTCTGGTAACTTTTATCCTGCAGGATCTGGAGGAGCTTAACCTGCATGGAAGGAGAGATGGTTCCGATCTCGTCCAGAAAAAGGGTTCCGCCGTCTGCAATTTCGAACTTCCCGGGTTTCAACCGGGTGGCCCCGGTGAATGCACCTTTTTCATGGCCAAACAATTCGCTTTCGAGCAAGGTATCCGGAATCGCACCGCAATGAACCGCAATGAATTGCTTTTCACTGCGTCTGCTGTGCCGATGGATGAGATTGGCCACCACTCCCTTGCCTGTTCCGGTCTCCCCGGTCAGGAGTACGGTGCTGTCCGTCTGGGCAACAGATCGCACCTTATCGAATACAGCCTTCATCAGCGGGCTTTGCGTTCTGAGAACCGCCTGGAAATCTTTTCTCCAGAACTGATTCCTGAGAGTCTGAAGCTCCGCGAATAATTTCTGATTTTTTCCGATATTCTCGATCACGAGCCGCACTTCGGCCCGGTCGACCGGATAAGTCAGATAATCGCTCGCACCGGATCGAACCGCACGCACAGCTTGTCGAATCCGGGAGGAATCTGCGAGGATAATGATTTCCGTCGATGGAAAAGCAGCCCAAAAAGGTTGAAGTTGTTCCTTGTAATCCCTGTCTGTGGACCCGTTATCCAGAAAATCGATGTCGATAAAGAGGAATTCGTACCGTTTCTTACGAAAATACTGAAAACAGGTCACACGATCCGGGGCGAAGTTGAACGAATCGTTCGGATCAAAACTTTTTTGAATCGTTTCGACCGAATCACGCTCCCCGGAGGCGATCAATATGCGTCTCATCGCAGCGTCTTCTTTTTTTAAAAAAAACAGTACTGTGAAGAATATGGGTTACAAAACCAAGGTACAACTGTTTTCTTGCCTGATCTACTCATAAACTTTTTTTTTAAGTACATTGGAATTCTCCCCATACACAATTCATGAATTATTCAGGTAAAGAAGACCTGCCTCATTCCTCGCAGGTCAATTGTTCCATCACCTCCACGATCCGGTCTCCCATTTCGCACGTGCCGGCCAGCTGGGTTCCGGGGGCATGGATATCCCGTGTCCGGAAACCCTTTTCCAGCACGGCTTCGACCGCATTTTCGATGAGACATGCCGCATGATTCATCCCGAATGAATACCGGCACATGAGAGCGACGGACAGGATCGCGGCCAGCGGATTTGCGACATCCTGGCCGGCGATGTCCGGCGCGGAACCGTGGACCGGTTCGTACATCGCGGTCCCCCTGCCGAGACTCGCGGAGGGCAGCATGCCGATCGACCCTGAAAGCATGGCCGCCTCGTCGCTGAGGATATCTCCGAACATATTGTCCGTGAGGAGGACGTCGAATTGTACGGGATTGCGGATGAGCTGCATGGCGCAGTTGTCCACCAGCATATGTTCAAGGTTCACGTCCGGATAGTCACGCGCCACATAATCTACGGTTCGGCGCCAGATCTGCGATGCGGCCAGTACGTTGGCCTTGTCGACCGAAATCACCTTGTTCTTCCGTTGTCGGGCCGCGTCGAATGCGACCCGGGCGATCCGGTCCACCTCCGACACTTTGTACGTCATGGTATCGATACCGCATTCCTCCCCGTCCCGCATTTCGACTCCTTTGGGATGACCGAAATAGATCCCGCCCGTGAGTTCCCTCACGACCAGTATATCGATATTCTTTATCAGTTCGGGTTTCAGTGTGGAGGAATGAACGAGAGACAGGTACACCCGCACGGGCCGGAGGTTGGTATAGAGACCGAGTTCTTTTCTCAGCCTGAGCAGGCCGGTTTCAGGGCGTTTTTCCTTGTTTACCCGATCCCATTGGGGACCGCCGACCGCACCCAGGAACACGGCATCGGCGTTATAAGCCAGAGAGATCACCGTATCCGTGACCGGCTCTCCCGTTGCATCCAGACTCGCTCCGCCGACCAGTTCTTCGGTGAATGCGAACCGTACACGGAATTTCTCTCCTGTCGCGATAAGGACTTTAACCGCTTCACGCGTGACCTCGGGGCCGATGCCGTCACCCGGGAGTAAAACGACTTTTTTATACTTCATATGTGGTTTATTCCCAGTTAATGTGAATATCTGATCAAAAAATTGAAACATACAACCTGATCTTAATATAATCCAATTTTCATAAAAATCAATTTGATCATTGCCTGATTGCAAATTTCGACAAAAAAAAGGATGTCTCCAGAACAGAGGCATCCTTCTCATAGACTTCCTCAGCGATATGCTCAGAGATGTTCAGCGACCAGATCTCCCACTTCTGGGGTCGAATATCCCATTCTGCCCGCCCCCATTCCCTTGAGCTTGTTGGCGGTCACGAACATGATCGCTTTTTCGACCGCCTCAGCAGCCCGGTTTTCGCCCAGATGGGCCAGCATCATCTGAGCCGATGCGATCGCCGCAAGTGGGTTAATGACATGCTTGCCCGTATACTTGGGTGCGGATCCCCCGATCGGCTCGAACATGCTGACGCCTTCGGGATTGATGTTACCTCCGGCTGCGATGCCCATACCGCCCTGTGTGATGGCCCCCAGATCGGTGATGATATCCCCGAACATGTTATCCGTCACGATCACATCGAACCATTCGGGATTCTTGACCATCCACATGCAGGTGGCGTCGACGTGATAATATTCACGCGTGATGTCGGGGTAATCCCGTCCCCCCATTTCATGAAACGCCCGCTCCCATAGATCGAACACGTAGGTCAGGACATTGGTTTTTCCGCAGAGGGCCAGCGTCTTTTTCCGGTTGCGGTTTCGGGTCAGTTCAAACGCATAGCGGAGGCAGCGATCGACCTGAAACCGGTTATAGACCGCACTCTGCACGGCGACTTCATGGGGGGTTCCTTTCATGGAAATACCACCCGTCCCCGTATACAAACCGCCCGTGTTCTCTCGGACCACCACATAATCGATGTGTTCCGGTCCCTTGTTCCTGAGCGGGGTCTCGACACCTGGATACAATTTAACCGGACGCAGGTTGATGTACTGATCCAGTTCAAACCGAAGTTTGAGCAGGATCCCTTTTTCGAGGACGCCGGGCTTGACATCCGGATGACCGATGGCGCCGAGATAGATGGCGTCGAATCGACGCAATTCTTCAGGCGCCGATTCGGGGAGTACTTCCCCCGTCGAAAGATAGCGGTCCCCGCCGAAATCGAATTCGGTAAATTCCATCCGGAAACCGTATTTTCCGGAAGCCGTCTCGAGGACTTTCAACCCCTCACGTACGACTTCCGGGCCGGTTCCGTCCCCCGGCAGGACGGCGATCTTGTAGGTTTTCTGTGTCACGGGATTCCTTTCTCATTCATCTTGAGAGTTGAACTTCTTATTTTACCGAAGGATACACGGTACCGGGTTTCCGGTTCCTTTTGCGGATGATCATAAGACAGATTCCGGCCGCAAACCCCGAACCGCATACCAGGATGATCCTTTTAGGATCAATGACTGAATAAAATTATCTCACATGATCCCGCGTGTAAAGAATCCGGTTGAGTGCACTCAGATAGGCCTTGGCACTCGCCTCGATGATATCCGTGCTCACGGCCTGCCCGTTGTATGAATGTCCTTCATATTCCAGTTTGATCAGGACTTCACCCTGGGCGTCCTTTCCGATTGTGACCGCCTCGATGGCGTAATGTGTGAGTTTTCCGCACACGCCCGTGATGCGTTCGATAGCCTTATACGTCGCATCGACCGGACCGTCTCCGATCGCCGAATCTTCGAAGATTTCATCTCCTTTTCTCAGACGGACACTCGCCGTCGGTGTCAGACTCGATCCGCTGAGAACCTGAAGGGATTCGAATGTATAGGCTTCAGGGATCTGCGAAATTTCGTCCCGGACGATCGCGATCAAATCCGCATCATACACCAGTTTCTTCTTGTCCGCAAGCGCCGTAAACGCCTCATAGGCTGTATTGAGGTCTTCCCTGGAAAGATCATAACCCAATTCCTTGTATCTTTTGTCCAGTGCATGACGCCCGGAATGTTTTCCCAAAACGAGGGTGCTCTCGGGTATACCGACCGACTGCGGCGTCATGATCTCATAGGTCTGGCGGTGTTTGATCATGCCGTCCTGATGAATACCCGCCTCGTGTGCAAAGGCATTCTCACCGACGATCGCCTTGTTTCGCTGCACTTTCATCCCGGTCAGATGGGTCAGAAGCTGGCTGCTCGGATAAATCTCAGTCGTCTGGACGTTGCATTCGAGCGAAAGCAGGTTTTTCCGCGTATGCATGATCATCACCAGCTCTTCGAGAGAGGCATTGCCCGCCCGTTCTCCGATGCCGTTAATCGTACATTCGACCTGACGCGCCCCGGCCTGGATGGCGGCGAGGGAATTGGCCACACCCAGCCCGAGGTCGTTGTGACAATGGACGCTCATAACGGCCCGGTCGATATTTTTAACCTTTTCCCGAAGCGTCCGAATGATCGCGGCAAATTCGTCCGGAATGGAATATCCGACACTATCCGGAATATTGACCACGTTCGCACCCGCGTCGATCACCGATTCGATCACCAAGCAAAGATATTCCAGGTCGGTTCTTACCGCATCCTCCGGAGAAAACTCCACATCGTCACACAGGCTTTTGGCATACCGGACGTTCTCGACGGCCATTTCAAGGACTTCTTCTCGGGATTTGTTGAGTTTATGTTTGAGATGAATGTCGCTCGTCGCCACAAAGGTGTGTATCCTCGGTTTGCGGGCGCGTTTCAGGGCTTCCCAGGCACGATCGATGTCTTTGCGCGTCGTCCGTGCGAGACCGGCGATGGTCGTTTCCCTGAGTTCTTCTGCGATTGCTTTGACCGATTCGAAATCCCCGTCCGAGGCAATCGGGAAGCCGGCCTCAATCACATCCACACCGAGCCGTTCGAGTTGACGGGCCATGACCCGTTTCTGATCGAGGGTCATGCTGAATCCGGGTGCCTGCTCGCCGTCTCGCAGCGTGGTGTCGAAAATAATCACTCGGTTTGACATGGTATGCTCCAAAAATGAGAAGTTCAAGATTCAGGATGCCCCGCGACCGGGTCCGTGTACCCCCGGGGGGGGCTGATAGATTCGCTCACGAGGCGTTGATCCAGGACATCATACCCCGTAGCTTCCTGCCGACCTTCTCGATGAGGAGTTCCTCATGTTCCCTGCGCAGCGGCTTCATCTTCGGACGTCCCGTTTGATTCTCTTCGATCCATTCCCGGGCGAACGCGCCGCTCTGGACTTCGGACAGGATGGCCTTCATGCGTTCTTTCGTCCCGTCGTCGATGATGCGGGGACCTCGGGTATACCCTCCGTATTCGGCCGTGTCGCTGACGGAATGGTACATGCCGCTGATTCCGCCCTTGTAAAAGAGATCGACGATCAGTTTGAGCTCATGCAGGCATTCGAAATAGGCGATCTCCGGTTGATAACCCGCATCGATCAGGGTTTGGAATCCGGCCTTGACCAGTTCGGTCACGCCGCCGCACAACACGACCTGTTCCCCGAACAGATCCGTCTCCGTCTCTTCCTTGAAAGTGGTTTCGATGATGCCGGCGCGGCCCGCACCGATGCCGCAGGCATGAGCCAGCGCGAGATCCTTGGCTTTCCCGGACGCATCCTGGAACACCGCGATCAGGGCGGGAACGCCCGCACCCTTTTCGTATTCCCAGCGAACGAGATGTCCCGGCCCCTTGGGCGCGACCATGTAGACATCGATATCTTTGGAAGGCTGAATCTGGTTGAAATGAATATTGAACCCGTGGGAAAAAACCAGCGCCTTGCCGGCCGTCATATGCGGCAGGATTTCGGACTCATACACTTTCTTCTGAAGCTCGTCCGGAAGCAGAATCTGGATGATGTCGGCCTGTTTGGCGGCTTCGGAGGCCGAAACCGGCTTGAAACCCTGTTTTACAGCCAGATCGTGATTGGCTGTTCCCGCCAGTTCCGCCACGATGACCGTGATTCCGCTGTCACGCAGATTCTGGGCCTGTGCATGTCCCTGGCTTCCGTATCCCACGATGGCCACCGTCTTTCCGGAAAGCACGGCCATATTCGCATCGGCGTCGTAATACATTTTCATATCAAAATCCTTTCAAATGAGTGATAAAAAGTTTATCAATGAGTGTATTCAATAATTTCTATTTCGCTGCCGATCTTGTTGATAGTTACTTCTTTGATTTTTCTCATAATGCGGACAAGGAAATCCGATTGGATTTCCTATCGAGATGCACGAAGCAAATACGATGGCGTCCGCGCCTCTTTCAACCATCAACTTGGCCCTTGAAACGGCTCGTTTTCCGGGACATCCCCCGCAACTGACAAATCCGACAATTTCGACCGGTCCGGTATGCTCGAATGCAAGCTTGCCCTGAGAAGCGACTTTGAAATCCGTTGTGCCGTGGCACATATCCTCTGCTTGCAGACAACGGATAATCCCAACTTTCTTCATATATTTCTACTCACTGTTCTTATCATTCCGGCTGCGTCATATCAAATATCTCATATCCCAACCAGCAGCATAAGGCCGACGAGAGCGAGAAATACACCGACGAAGATTCGGAAATGTCGCTGAGGCAACTTGTCGATGAACCGCTTGGCGAGATACGCCCCGAGAAATGAGATCGGAATGCTGAACGCCAGGCCGATTGGTAAATTCCCCTCTAAACGCGTCCCCCCCCAGACATATCGGGCAACGCGGGTCAGATCGATAAACAGGGCGATCAGTCCTGATGTGAAAAGGTATACTTCTTTGGGAAGATGAAACGCCGTGAGAAAAGCGGCGCGAACCGCACCCCCGACGCCGAAAAAACCGGCAAAAAAACCCGACAACACCCCCCCGGATACCGCCGTGGCGTTTGTCTTCGGAAAAGCCCAATCCCGTCTCAGCAACAAAAACGCAACATAGGAAATCATGAAAGCGCCCAAGATTCTCTTCAGTGGAAACGTCTGCGCCTGCAGTGAAAGAGAAGATCCGATGAAGCTCGCCGCGATCCCGGAAACACCGAAGAAAAGGATCAATTTCCAATCGAATCCTCGCCTGAAAAGAAGAACCTTCCAGATGTCTCCGCACAGATGAATGACCCCGACAAACAGGAGGGCGACGGGAACCGATACAAACAGAACCAGGATCGGAATCATGACGGTAGAAGTCCCGAATCCTGTGGCCGTCCCGATTCCGGAAGCGATCAGAGTCAAGAGACAAAACAGTATCGTTTGTGTCATGCGCTCCTGTCCTTTTTGTCAGAAGCCATGATGCGACATCCGGAACGCTTCATTTCTTAAATTCCCGCTTCAGGGCTACGGCACCGGTCCGGGCGATCTCACGGATGCCGAAGGCCTCGAGCATGCCGATCGCTGCGTCGATCTTATCGGATTTGCCGGTAATCTCGATCGTCACGGTCTTGCCGCTGACATCGATAATTTTTGCCCGAAAAATATCCGTAATCTGCATGATTTCCGCACGGGTGGAGGGCGTGGCCTGCACCTTGACCAGCGCAAGCTCCCGCTCGACAAACGGCTCATAAGTCAGATCGATCACCTTCACCACATCCACCAGCTTGTTGAGTTGCTTGGCGATCTGTTCGATGATGCGCTCGTCGCCATCCGTGGTGATGGTGGCGCGTGTCACTTCCGGATCTTCACCCTGACCGAAACTGATGCTCGTGATATTGTAACCCCTCCCGCTGAAGAGTCCCGCGATCCGGGGAATGGCGTTGAAACTGTTCTCGAAAAGGACGGATAATGTATGTCGCATGGGTGTGCTCCTCTATGCCGTGGGTTCCGGATTCGTTTCGATCATTTCGTTCAGCGCCGCACCGGCCGGCACCATCGGGAAGACCTGGGATTCCGGCTCGATGATGAATTCCATCAGAACGGGACGGTCTTCAACTTCCAGAGATTTTCTCAGGACAGGGAGCACATCGTCCTTCTTTTCAACACGGTATCCGATGGCGCCGTAACTTTCAGCCAGGCGCACGAAATCCGGATTGGCGTCGGACAGGATGGTCTGCGAGTACCGTTTTTTAAAGAACAGGTGCTGCCACTGCCGCACCATTCCGAGAAATCCGTTGTTGAGCAGGACGATCTTGACCGGCACCCCATATTTCATGGCGGTTGCCAGTTCCTGGACGTTCATCTGAAAACCGCCGTCGCCGACGACACAGACGACCGTCTTGTCCGGATTGCCCAGCTTCGCACCGATCGCGGCTGGGAATCCATATCCCATCGTCCCCAGTCCGCCGGATGAAAGATGGGTTCTCGCCTCTTCGTAACCGTACCACTGAGCCGCGAACATCTGATTCTGGCCGACATCCGCCACGATAACCGCCCTGTGGTCCGTCACCTCGGCCACTTTCTGGATGACGAAAGGCGGCGGTATCCGGCAGCAATCCTTGTCATACTGTAATGGATGTTCCTGTTTCCATTTTTGAATCTGCTCCAGCCACCCCTGCGTGTAAGGCCGGCCGACGGCCAGTGTAAGTTCGGGAAGAATCTCGGCCGCATGTCCGACGATCGGGATATGGGCCGGTACATTTTTGGCGATACTGGCCGGATCGATGTCGATATGGATGATTTTTGCGCCGCGCGCGAAAGCGGAGAGTTTACCCGTCACCCGGTCGTCGAAACGCGCACCCACCGCGATGATCAGGTCGGATTCGGTGACGGCCTTGTTGGCGTACCAGGTGCCGTGCATGCCGAGCATGCCGAGTGAAAGGGGATTCGATTCGGGAAATGAACCGAGACCCATCAGTGTCGTGGTCACGGGAATCCGGGCCTTGACCGCCAGTTCCGTGAGCGACACAGCGGCCGGCTCGCTATTGACACCGCCTCCGGCATAAATCAGGGGCTTCTGTGCCTGATCGATCATCCTGGCCGCCTTGATGATCTGCTGTGAATGTCCCTTGTATGTCGGATTGTATCCGCGGATCGAAACCGGACCGGGTTTTTGATACGGGGCTTTCTCGAGTTGAATATCCTTGGGCAGATCGATGAGCACGGGACCGGGTTTTCCGGTCGCTGCGATATGGAATGCCTCATTGACGATCTGTCCGAGCTGTCTGACATCCTTGACCAGATAACTGTGTTTGGTAATCGGCCGGGTGATGCCGATAATATCGGCCTCCTGAAAGGCATCGTTTCCGATCATGGCCGACGGCACCTGCCCCGTGATGACGACCAGGGGAACTGAATCCATGAATGCGGTCGCGATTCCGGTCACGGTGTTGGTCGCCCCGGGGCCGGAAGTCACGAGGACCACGCCCGTTCTTCCGGTGGATCGGGCGTAACCGTCCGCGGCATGGGTCGCGCCCTGCTCATGACGAACCAGGATATGTCTGATTTCGGGATGATCGAAGAGTGCATCATAGATCCCGATCACCGTGCCGCCCGGATATCCGAAGACCGTATCCACACCGGCATCCACCAGCGCCTGGATAAGCAGTTCGGTTCCGCTGAGGAGCGTCCCCTCTTCAGGTCGTTTTTGGGTTTTCTTTTTCGTCATATCCGCCTCCTCATGAACTCCGTATTGTCATCATTGAATCGTCCGGACACGCATAGCAGTCCACAACACCCCGTCTTGTTCACTTTCAATTTGCAACTTTTAACATTTTTCCCGGCAACTATCTTCATCCGCTTAAAACCGCCCCGGTATTGGCCGACTGGACCCGGTCTGCATAACGGACGAGCCACCCCTCCGTCACGTTCGGAGCCGGCGGCTTCCAATCGGACTTGCGTTTTGTCAGTTCATCGTCCGATAATTCCACTTCGAGTTTACGCCCGGGAATGTCGATGAAGATGCTGTCACCGTCCCGTAACAGGGCAATCGGGCCGCCGGCAGCCGCTTCCGGAGAAACATGGCCGATACAGGCGCCGCGTGTGCCTCCCGAAAAGCGGCCGTCTGTGATCAGTGCCACCTTTTCACCAAGCCCCATGCCCATGATATCGGCCGTCGGTGCGAGCATCTCCTGCATCCCGGGTCCTCCGCGCGGTCCCTCATAACGGATCACGACTACGTCACCGGCCTGGATTCGACCGCCGAGTATACCTGCGCAGGCGGCTTCCTGGGATTCGAAAATCACGGCCTTTCCCCTGAAAGTCATCATGCAAGCCGCCACGGCCCCGGTCTTCACCACCGCACCCTGTGGAGCCAGATTGCCTTTGAGGATCGCGAGTCCGCCTACTTCGCTGTAGGGACGATCTAGCGGCCTGATCACTTCGGTATCCTGAATTTCCGCATCCCGAATGTTTTCTCCGAGTGTCCGGAGCGTCACGGTTTGTCGGGAAAGGTCGAGAACGCCTTTTTTTGAAATCTCCTTCAGGATGGCGCAGATGCCTCCCGCGCGTCCGACATCCTCGATGTGCCATTGGGATGCCGGCGACACCTTGCAGATCTGGGGAGTTTTCCTGGAAATCGCGTCTATGCGTTCGATCGGATAGGCAATTCCCGCTTCGTGTGCGATGGCGGGCACATGGAGGACCGTGTTCGTCGATCCCCCCATGGCGACATCCAGGGCAAAGGCATTATCGATGGACTCCGCGGTGACGATATCGCGCGGTTTGAGGCCGGCTTCGACGAGCCGAATGATCTGGCGCGCGGCCTTCCGGACGAGTTCCCGTCTCTCCTTTGAAGTTGCAAGGAGGGTGCCGTTTCCGGGGAGTCCCAGCCCGATCGCCTCGGTCAGGCAGTTCATTGAATTGGCCGTGAACATGCCGCTGCACGATCCGTATCCGGGACAGGCGGTTTCTTCGAGTTCCTTCAATGCTTCTTCCGTGAGGTTGCCGGCCTTGTATGCACCGACACCCTCGAAAACAGAAATCAGATCCACCGTCCTGTCCGAAGGCGTTTTACCTGCGGCCATGGGACCTCCGCTCACGAATACGGTGGGGATATTGACCCGAAGCGCGCCCATCATCATTCCGGGAATGATTTTATCGCAGTTGGGTATACAGATCAATCCATCGAAACGATGGGCCTGCAACATGGTTTCGAGTGAATCTGCGATCAGTTCCCGGCTGGGCAGGGAGTATTTCATGCCCGAATGTCCCATGGCGATCCCGTCACAGATCCCGATGGTGTTGAATTCGAAAGGGACCCCGCCTGCTTCGCGAACGGTTTCCTTCGCGATTCGGCCGAATTCCTGCAGATGTACGTGGCCGGGAATGATATCGATGTGGGAATTGCAGATTCCGATGAAGGGTTTGGAAAAATCCGTTTCCCGGAGACCACAGGCACGCAACAGACTGCGATGCGGCGCCCGTTCAAATCCTTTTTTAATCTGATCGCTTCTCATTTTTTCCCCAATATGTAATTTTCCTGTTCCCGGTGAAGGGTCAGACCTACAGTTTTACGATGGAATTGGAAGAATTTGTTGTAGGAATGACCGCTCGACCTTATACCAGTCCTACGACAGATAGGACGACGGGTACAAAGCATAGCTGCAGGATCATTCCCGATAGCAATAAGGACAGGCCGATATTGTTGGAACGGACATGACTATTCAAACAGAGAATCCACGAAACAGGATTCTGCCGTGAGCCGGAAAAAAAAGAACCGATTTTTTTACTGTTTATGAAATTCATAATAGAAACATTTTGTATTAAGTAAAAGAAAATTTAATGAATATTCTCTTCTGTGTCAAGTAAAAAGGGATTCTTATCAAAATTATTTCGGGTGACCATCCTCATGATCCGGAACGTCCTTCTGTTTTAAAACACACGATCCGGATTGATTGCATATCGAACACTTTCAGCAAATCTCGAATTTTGCATATTGGGCGATAAACTTCTTGACGCGTCCGCCGGAAAAGCGAACGGAAATTTTCCGGTTCGGTCCGCGTCCTTCGATGCGTATGATTTCTCCCTTTCCGAATGAAGAATGAAGCACCTGCATGCCTTTTTGCAGTTCGGGTATGTCCTGTGAAAGGGATTCATAATCGGGATGGACATCCGGCTCGGTCAATACCCGGCTCCGCGAAGGCGGACGGACGGTTTCCTTCGGTTCATATTTCTCCGGCGTCAGTATATCGAGGACGGATGGATCGACTTCCTTGATAAACCGGGACGGCATCCGGTAACTGTACTCGCCGTAATGGTATCGGTTGTTTGCCCACAAGAGATAGATTTTTTCCTTCGCACGCGTCAGGCCGACATAGAAAAGACGCCTCTCTTCCTCGACGGATTCGGTTGAATCCATGCTGCGCATAACCGGGAATAGCCCCTCCTCGAGGCCGGGAATATAGACCACGGGAAACTCAAGCCCTTTCGCCGTATGGAGCGTCATCAAGGTCACGGCGTTGGACTGATCGTTCCAAGTGTCGATATCCGTGACCAGTGCAACCTGTTCAAGGAAGCCGGCCAGGGATGGATCTTCGGCTGTCTCGGCATATTCCCGGATTGCGTTGAGCAATTCCCGGATGTTTTCGAGCCTTCCGGCATCTTCGAACGTCGCATCATGTTTGTACAGATTCAGGATTCCGATTTCATCGACCAGGGTATGGGCAAGCTCATTCGGTGTAATTTTATCGACCAGGTCCTGATATTTTTGGATCATCCGGTAAAATGCGAGGACCGATTTTCGGGGCTTTTCAGTCATTTCTGAGATCGCATCCGCATCCCCGAGTGCGTCAAACAATCTCTCTCCGTTAAGAAGGGCATGCCGTTCAATCCGTCCGAGGGTGACATCGCCGATACCGCGTACGGGAAAATTAATGATGCGTTTCAGGCTGACCGTATCGTTCGGATTGGTGATGACTCTGAGATAAGCCAGAACATCCTTGACCTCTTTTCGTTCATAAAACCGAAGCCCTCCGACGATGACATACGACATACCTGCGCGCCTGAGCGCATCTTCGAGGGCGCGTGACTGGGCATTGGTGCGGTACAGCACGGCAAAATCCTTAAACGCCCTTTTGTGCCGTATAATTTCGGATTGAATCCGTTCGACCACACGGGCCGCCTCCTCCCGGTCGTCATACGCTTCGATCAGTCCGATTTTCTCACCTTCCGGCCCGTCACACCAGAGCGTCTTGCCCTTGCGCCCCACATTCTTTTCGACGACCGAAGCGGCCGCCTTGAGAATATTGCGGGTCGATCTGTAATTTTGCTCCAGCCTGAATGTCCGGGTATCCGGAAAATCCTTCTCGAAATCGAGAATGTTCCGGATATCCGCACCGCGCCATCCGTAAATGGACTGATCGTCGTCTCCAACCACACACAGGTTCCGGTGGGTATAGGCAAGCAGGTGAACGAGTTCATACTGCGCCCGGTTGGTATCCTGGTATTCATCAACCAGCACATAGGAAAAACGTGTCCGGTATTTTTCCAGTACGGCCGGATATTCATGAAACAGCCGAATCGGCACCGTGATCAGATCATCGAAATCGAAAACCTGATTGATGCGGAGACGGTGCTGATATTCCGGATAAACTTGGGCCACAGCTTCTTCGAAGGGATTGCCTGCCGTCTGCTGATACTGTTGCGGTACGATCAGGCTGTTCTTGTTCTTGCTGATTACGGCGGCAATGGATTTCGGCGCGAACTGATCCGGGGGAACATGAAGATCTCCCATGATTGTTTTGATCAGGCGAATCTGATCGTCCACATCATAAATACCGAAACCGGGGTTGAAACCGAATGAAAGCGCCTCTGTACGCAATATTTTGGCAAATGTGGAATGGAATGTTCCGACCCATAGCCCCGTACCGGAACCGACCATATCCTCGACGCGTGCCTTCATTTCGGCCGCAGCCTTGTTGGTGAAAGTCATGGCCAGGATATTCCAGGGTTTGATTTTTTTTTCACGGATGAGATAGGCGATGCGGGTGGTCAACACACGCGTCTTACCACTTCCGGCTCCAGCCAGGATCAATACCGGGCCGTCGGACGCGCTGACCGCTTCGCGCTGTTTGATATTCAGGGATGATAGAATCTTTTCCATAATCAGCGGCGTCTGTTGACCTCCCTGCGGATTTTCTCGAATCGCTGTTTGGCGCGGACATGCTCTTCCAGTGTCCTTGAAAAGGTATGCGATCCGTCACCGTTTGCGACCATGTACAGATACGGCACCTCGTCCGGATAGAGCGCGGCATGAATCGATGCGATTCCGGGATTGCCGATCGGTCCCGGGGGAAGTCCGGCATGGATATAGGTGTTGTAAGGCGAGTCGATTTCCATGTCGCTGCTGAGGAGACGGCGGGGGCCGTCCGGGATCAGATACTGGATGGTGGGGCAGGCCTGGAGCCGCATCCCCCGTTTCAGACGGTTGTGATAAATCGCGCTGATCACGGCCCGCTCATCCGCGAGAACGGCTTCTCCCTCGATAATCGAGGCCAGGATTACCGCCTGATGCACCGTCAGATTGAGAGAGGCTGAACGGCCTGTGAGAGAATCATGAAAAACATCTTTAAACCGCGAGACCATGGTTTGAATAACTTCGCGGGGAGGAATATTCCGCCTGAAAAAATAGGTATCCGGGTATAAATATCCTTCGAGTGAGTATGCCCTGATTCCCAATGATTGTGTTATGACGGGATTATATACCAGGGCCAGAAAACTATCCGAAGGGACATCAAGCGTCTCTTCGAGTATCATCGCGATTTCCCGGGCCCGTAACCCTTCCCGAAAGGTGATTTTCTCTTGAATCACCTTGCCCCGTGCGATTTGAGTCAGGATACGATAATGATTCAAACGACCCGAGAATCCGTAATGACCCGCCTGCAGACGACGGGTCACGCCCATCCATCTGGCCGCCAGCAAAAACCGGGATTTGTTCTGAATAAGGCCCCGTTCTAACAGTGTATCTGCGATGGCTCTGGGCGTCATACCGCGATGGATGGTAATTTCACTCCGGCCGGATCCGGAATCCGATATCGTCCAGGCGTGAAACAACACAAACCAGACTGTCATCAGAACAGGGATTGCGCACAGGATACCGACACCGAATAACGTCTGCTTTCTTGATAATGTCTTCAGGGATTGCGTCTCCGGCTTTCATGAAACAATCCTTCCGATTGAAGACCGTATAGGATGTTCATGCGTCTTAATTTGATGTTAATAAACTTTTCAATGTACGATTTAAGGGTTTGTTTGTCAACTGGTTTTAAGGAACCGGATTCCATAGTGACGCATTTATTTATTGAACTGTCCGTTCCTTCCGGACTTTTGTCGGTTTAAAAAACTTGACAATCACCGGAAAATATGTTAAAATAAAGTTTCAAAAATCAGTGAATTGTTACCGGTTCTTTGAGAGGCAGGAAACCGAATGAAACAGCGTCTTCATCAGGGATATCTGAGCATAATTATTTTTTTTGTGATCATGATGGCATTTTCCTGCAGCGACCCGAAAGGCAATCCGGTTGGAAGATCCTTTTTCAACCGCAAACTTCCGGATGTAACCGGGCCGGTTCCCGCTCCATTGACATCGGCCCGCGCCGTTCAGGACACCAATCAATCAAACAGTTCGGGGAGCTATCTTTTTGTTTATCATGGTGATGAGACGAACCATTCGGTACAGAGCGTGATTTTGTTTACCGTACCCGATTCAGGAACGATTCAAAATGCCTCTATAAATCTGATACAAAAATCCTTTTCCGGAACACCCCCGGAAGGGATCGGCGTGTATGCATGGACACGCGCCTGGCAGGAGGCAATCGATGCCGGCGTGCCGTTGCAGAGTGCGCCGCTCGGAGCCAAACTGGCCGTATTAACACTTGAGACGACAGAAGAGGACACGCTCACAATCCCGCTTGATCCGGAATGGATCCGATCCTGGACCGATACCATCGGTTTGATACTGGCTTCTGAATCATCCGGTCTGACCGCCGTATTCTACAGTAAAAACACCGCTTACGATTCGCCGGCTCTGAACATCCTCATGGACGGAGACAGCACGGAAACGGTTCGCTACCCCGTTCAAAACCGGTTCATTGTCTCCCGTCCACCCCGAATCGACGAGACTGTCCTGACGGTTGACAACGGAACATCAGAACGGATTCATCTGTGCTTCGATTTGTCTTCTTTTTCGGAGGATATCACCGTCAACCGGGCGCGTCTACGCCTTGCCATCGATCAGGATGCCACCTCACCCCTTTCCGATGAAACGTTTACGATACGGGCCCATCCGATCACGGACCTTTCCGGAGAAATACCGGCGTACGAATCCACAACCTACATTACCGGAACCGCATCCGGTGATTCTCTGATACTCGAACTTCAGTCATTCTGCCAGAGTTGGATCGCCGGCATCAGGGACAATCTGGGAATCATCCTCATCGGAGCGAATGAGAAAACCGCCATCACACGGCGTGCTTTTCTGTGTGAATCCGCTCGAATGCCCGACCTGGACATTTATTATACATCCTCGGCCATGTCGCCGGATAATCCGTGATCCTGGAGGCCCTTACATGAATAGTCGTTTAGCCATTATCTTGCTATATATGATAGTCATACCGATTCATGCGGGAACCATTTTATCGTCCCGCGGATTGGGACAACCTTTGTATTTGCCCGACACACGCGCGCTGGGTATGGGGGAATTCGCTGTCGCCAATCCGGATCCGAACCGAATCGCCCGGCTGAATCCGGCGGCCCTGACCAGTGTCACTACGACAAGACTGAGTCTGCAATATTTGATCGATGACACGGAAACCCAAGACCTTGCCGCACAGACCCGTTCCCTCTATTCCAACTTCAACGGTTTCCAATTCGCCATGCCACTCGGACGCGGTCTGCACCTGTCCCTGGGAATTACCACGGTCACCCGGGTTCATTATCATTATATCCGTGAGGATCAAATCCGGGGAACGCCTTATATCCGTTCAATAGAAGGGTCGGGTGGCCTGAACTTGTTCTACCTCTCAGGCGCCTGGCAACCGATTAAAAACCTCTCTGTGGGAGTGAGCGGTACGTTCGCCTTCGGGAGAATCCTGGAAGACTGGCGGGTCACGTTTCCACAGGGAAGTGATTTTACGGCAACCCACGATGAAGTCTCGACCCATTATGAAGGACGGGGAATCACGGCCGGCCTCCTGTTTCGCCCGAAGGATTGGTGGATCCTCGGAGCCGTATTCAGCAGAGACATCGAACTCGATACACGAACAGACGTCAATAATATTGCCACAACGCTGCCTGAACGGGTTGGCGGTTACACGTATCCCGGATTCTGGGGCATCGGCACTTCCATTTATATCCAGAACAAGTGGATGATCGGAATGGATTTCAGGCAAACGGACTGGACCAGACTTGCCATGAACGAAAATCCGGTTCCGAAAACCGTTACAGCCAATCAATTTTCCGTCGGAATCGAGAAAATTCCGAATCCCGACCCGTTCAGCCGCTATCTCGGCCGGATTCCGCTCCGTATCGGTGCGACGCATAAACCTTACTTCAGCCGGGATGAAAAGGGAAATACAATTCCAGAAACATGGATGACCCTGGGCCTGGGACTGCCTCTGTTCCTCAACGCCTCGCATATTGATCTGGCCCTGGGTTTCGGACGCCGCGGTTCCCTTGATAAAAACGGCATTTCTGAAAATCTGATGCGTCTGACCCTTTCACTCACAGGGGGAGAGCGTTGGTTTGTCAGGAGGTTTTAACCAGGGACATTATTTTCCGCTTGATTATTTTCGCGGTTTTTCTTACAATTATGCTTAATATTAATCTGTTTAATGCATGTATCCGTCATTAATATAGGAGGAATACAGTGACAGGATTCAAACGTGAGGGACTTGTTTTTTGTACGGCGGTCATTCTGCTTGCTGCGGCTTTGTATTTTCTGGGATGCGCAACGGCTCAACCCCAAAAAGAAATGACCCCGGAACAAAAACAAGCCTACCGCGATTCGCTGAATCAGGCACACACAAGGAGATTGCAACTTCTGTGGAGTCTGGGTTTCGAGCCTTTCAAACAGAATGATTATGTCCGGGCTAAGAAGTATTTTAAACAGGTCGCAGAACTCGATACAACCGGAATATTCGGACGGGTCCTTTATCAACGACTCGGCACCTGTTATCTCCAGCTCGGCCAGAGTGACAGCGCGGAGTGGGCCTACAAACTCGGCATTCAAAACCGTCCGGAAGAACCATATCCCTACGATGCGCTCAGGTACATTTATCGAAATTCCGGAAGAATTGAAGATGCGATCGTCATGTCACAAAAACTGACAGAGCTTCTACCGGATTCCGCATCCAATTACCGCATCCTGGGGGAATTGCTCTTGCAGCTCGACGAGAGAGACGATGCAATCGCAGCATATCGTGCCGCTGTCGAGAGGGATCCGGGTGATAAACGGACCCAGGAAATACTGGATCATCTCCTGCTCGGCAATCTGGACAAGCTCCTCGAGAACCGGAAAATGATCGTCGAACAGTTTCCGGATGATATGAACAAGAGAGTCGATCTGGCTGAAACCCATCTGAAACTGGGTCAGCCCACACCGGCGATCGCGCAGTTACAAATCGTCCTCGAGTCAGGACCGGAACATATTTATGCCCTTGAATTATTGGGAGAGGCCTACAATCAGCTCGAAGATTACCGGCAGGCGGCGAATGTTTTCGCAAAAATTCTCCGGATCCAGCCGGAGGACAAGAAGAATCTGTGTCAGCATGCCATCAGCCTCAGGATGCTTGGACAATATACTGAGGCGATGCGTCAGGCCGAAAAGGCGCTTCGAATCGACCCGAATTACGGACTGGCCCATATCGCCCGGGGTCTGACTTTCGAGACCGCCGCAGACCAGTGTGTCAAACAAAACAGGGATCAGAGAATCACTTTTGACGACAAACTGGTTTACGAACAGGCGTTTCATGCCTATCAGGCCGCACTCAGGGATCCTGTATTCTCCGCCGATGCCCGGCGTTACATGGAAGTGGTCAGATCCGTGATTCCCGATGCGTCCGACATTTTCATGAACAAAGACAGAAACACCCCGCGTCCCGGCTGCTACGACTGGGCACTTTCCTTCTGGAAAGAAATCAGTCGTTGAAAAAAACTTCCATAGCAGCGTTACGATCAGATTGTGGTCTCGCAGTTTCCGAGTAAAAAAATGGGACTTTTTTTAAAGTCCCATTTTTATTATATTCAAAGTTGAATTTCGCCTGATTCGGCAAAAACATGGATGCTGCATCCTTCCCGGACGGATTCAGCATCCGAATCGTACACATCGGTACATTCGCTGTGTTTCGGAATTACAATATCCTGATAAACCGTTCCCCTGACCGAGGAGATTGGCGTGAATGATCTAAAAATCATCGACCCGGAAATATACAATACGATCCGAAACGAGATTTCAAGACAAAATGGCACGCTGGAGCTGATCGCGTCGGAAAACTTCGTCAGCCCGGAAGTCCTGGCCGTCCAGGGTTGCGTGATGACCAACAAATATGCCGAAGGATATCCGGGGAACCGGTATTACGGGGGCTGTGAATTTGTGGATCAAGCCGAGAATCTGGCGCGTGAGCGCGCCCGGAGGCTGTTCCGTTGTGAATATGCCAACGTGCAACCCCATTCCGGCTCTCAGGCCAACATGGCCGCCTATATGACGTTTGTCTCGCCCGGGGATACCGTGCTCGGCATGGATCTCGCGCATGGCGGACACCTCACACACGGCAGTCCGGTCAATTTCTCAGGACAGCTGTACCGGTTTGTCTCCTATGGCGTTAAAAAAGAAACGGGGACCATCGACTTCGACCAGGTCTGGAGCCAGGCCAAAACGCATCGCCCCAAACTGATCGTAACCGGCGCCAGTGCCTACCCGCGTTTTATCGATTTCTCAAAATTCCGTGAAATCGCGGATGAGGTCGGGGCTTTTCTCATGGCCGACATCGCCCACCCGGCCGGACTCGTAGCGGCCGGTCTGCATCCTGATCCGCTTCCGTGCTGTGATGTGGTGACCACGACGACCCACAAGACGCTGCGCGGCCCCCGCGGCGGCATGATCCTGATCGGCAAGGACAAGGAAAATCCTTTCGGGATCACCGCGGTGAAATCCGGCCGGATCCGTTTGATCTCCGAAATCATGGACAGCAAGGTCATGCCGGGCATGCAGGGAGGACCGCTCATGCACGTCATCGCGGCCAAGGCGGTGGCCTTTCTGGAAGCCCTGCGCCCGGAATTTGCGATCTACTGCCGTCAGATCTTAAAAAACGCGGCGATCTTGGCCACGCGTCTCCTTGAATTAGATTACGATCTGGTTTCCGGTGGTACGGATAATCATCTGTTACTTGTCGATTTAACCCGCAAGAACCTGACGGGAAAGGCCGCGGTTGGCGCACTCGAGAAAGCGGGTATCACCGTCAACAAGAATATGGTTCCTTTCGATACCCGGAGTCCGATGGTAACGAGTGGCATCCGTATCGGCACACCCGCCATGACGACGCGCGGGATGAAAGAAGATGAAATGCGACGCATCGCCGATCTGATTCACAAGGCACTTTCGGATCCGGAGTCGGATCACAACCTTCTGGCTGTCCGAAATGAAGTTTCCGAATTGTGCGGCCGGTTTCCCATTTACAAAACCCTGCCGGATCTTTCTCCGATACCGGAAGGAAGGTAAGGACATCTGACATGCAATGTCCGTACTGCGGCAAGGATCAGGACAAGGTCGTGGATACCCGTTCCCGGAACAACGGACGCGTGATCCGCAGGCGACGTTTGTGCATTCATTGCGGACGTCGCTTCGTCACGATCGAAGAGATCGAAGACAAAACCCTTGCGGTCATTAAATCCGACAACCGCCGGGAACCTTTCGACCGTCGGAAATTGCTTCACGGCATCCAGATTGCCTGCAGCAAACGTCCTGTTTCGATCGATCAGATCGAAAAGCTGGTCGAACGCATCGAATCGGATATCGAGAATGAATTCGTACGCGAAATCGAAAGCCGCCGGATCGGCGAGATGGTCATCCGCCATCTCCGGGCCCTGGATGAGGTGGCGTATGTCCGATTCGCGTCGGTGTACCGGAATTTCAAAGACAAAGAAGAATTTATGCGGGAACTGAATCAATTGGAATCCGAGTGATCTGTTCCCAGACGATGAGGACCGGAATGTTTAGAAAATCATTTACTTTCAGGGGCGGGGTTCATCCCCGTGAGAATAAATTCCGGACGGAACACCTTGCCATCGAGTCTTTGCCCATTCCCGGACAAGTCGTGATTCCCCTGCTGCAGCATATCGGTACTCCTGCGGAACCGATCGTCCGGAAAGGCGACCGAGTGAAGGTCGGGCAGCTTATCGGAGAGGCTAAGAAATTTGTCTCCGTCCCGATACACGCCAGTCTGGGAGGAATTGTCGTCGTGGTCGAACCGCGACCGCATCCGCTGGGTATCGATGTGCTCTCCGTCGTGATAGACCGGGACGAAACGGATCAGATGCCGGCTTTTTCGAAAGATCCTGAATGGAAGACCCTTTCTGTCGAAGAAATGAAATTCCGCATCCTGCAGTCGGGCATCGTCGGAATGGGCGGAGCGGGATTTCCGACCCATGTCAAGCTCTCCCCACCTCCCGACAAGAAAATCGACCGCCTGATCATCAATGGCGCGGAGTGTGAACCTTATCTGACTTCCGATCACCGGATGATGATTGAACAGACGGATGAAATTCTCGGAGGCGTCCGGATACTCGGCAAAATATTGAATGTGAAAGAAATTATCATCGGCATCGAAGCCAATAAACAGGATGCGCTGAAACGGTTCAGGAAGAAAACCGCAGGGTTGAAGAAAATACAGGTCTTCGTACTGCGTGTCAAATACCCCCAGGGCGGTGAGAAACAACTGATCAAGGCCGTCACCGGCCGCGAGGTGCCTTCCGGCGGTTTGCCGATGGATGTGGGTTGTATCGTACAGAATGTGGGGACGGCCCAGGCCGTATATGAAGCGGTTTGTTACCGGAAGCCGCTGATTGAAAGGGTCGTGACCGTCACGGGCCCCGGCGTGATTCGTCCCGGCAATATCCGGGTCCGGATCGGCACTCCGATCAGGGAGATAATCGCATTTTGCGGCGGTCTCGCGGAACCGGCAGCCAAACTGGTCCATGGCGGCCCGATGATGGGCATATCACAGTACACGGACACGGTACCGGTCATCAAAGGGACTTCCGGAATTCTCGTGCTGGATAAAAAAACCGCAAACCAGCCGCCTGAAAAGCCGTGCATATCCTGTGCGAGATGCGTGGATGTCTGTCCCATGCGATTGATGCCGAACCGGATCGCCACACTGGTTGAATATGCACAGCACGAGGCCGCCAGGCTGCAGGGCCTATTCGATTGTATGGAATGCGGTTCCTGCAGTTTTATCTGTCCAGCAAGGCGAAATCTGGTCCAGTACATCAAGCTCGGCAAGGCGGTCTGTACAAATAATACAAAAATAGCGTCCTGATTACGGTTGCGGAGGTTTTTTTCGCGATGGATAAATCCCTTTTCATATCCCCTTCTCCCCACATACGCGCCCAGGATTCAATTCCCAGACTGATGTATTCGGTTATCGTTACGCTGATACCCGCCGGGGTTTTTGGTGTCTATTGGTTCGGAATAAACACATTGTGGATTATGCTCGTATCCATCGCTTCGGCCGTCCTAGCGGAAATGCTTTGTCAATGCATCATGAAGCGTCCCATCGAAATCCTGGACGGCAGCGCGGTTTTGACCGGACTCCTCCTTGCCTACAATCTCCCACCCGGAATTCCGCTCTGGCTTCCGGCCGCCGGTTCATTTGTGGGGATCGTCATCGGTAAACAAATTTTTGGTGGCCTGGGATACAATCCGTTGAACCCGGCTCTGGTCGGAAGGGCGTTCCTCATGGCCTCCTGGCCCGTGCACATGACTGTCTTCGGCGCGCTACCTTCCGGGACGTCTCTCTCGGGTATCGACGCCCTAACCTCGGCCACCCCCCTCAATGTCTTTAAACAGGCTCGGGAAATTCTGCTCGACAGTGCATCGCACAGCATCCAGGAAGTGACCGAAGCGTCCCTATCCATCTCTCAGCTTTACAGCAGTTACGGCGCTTTGTTTACCGGAAGAATCGGGGGATGCATTGGTGAGACCTCGGCGATTTTGTTACTTTTCGGGGCCGCATTCCTTCTCTACAAGCGGATCATCGGATGGAAAATCCCGTTTTCCTATATCGGGACGGTGGCGCTTTTGACATGGATTTTCGGGGGGACGGACGGATTATTATCGGGTAATCCCCTTTTTCATGTCTTGTCCGGCGGCCTGTTGCTCGGGGCTTTCTATATGGCCACAGATATGGTCACCTCACCTGTCACGGTAAAAGGACGGATATTGTTCGGGATCGGATGCGGCGTTCTGACCGTTCTGATCCGCCTGAAAGGAGGATATCCGGAAGGCGTATCATACGCCATCCTGCTGATGAATCTCACCGTTCCCCTGCTCGACCGATATACACGACCCAAGCTGTTTGGAGGATCCTGAGTACCTATGAAAGAAATCGTTAAATTCGCAGTGGTTCTATGTCTGGTCATGATGATTGCGGCCGTCGCACTGTCCTATGTTCACAGCCTCGCAAGACCCCGGATTTTGGCACAACAGCAAAAAGATCTCATGGCCGGATTAATCGCCGTCCTGCCCGGCAGTGAACTCGGCGTGATCACGTCACACCCGTCCGGTTATTATACGGGATATGCGTCAAAGGACTCTTCCGATCTCATCGGTCACGCATTTCCCGTCGTTTCGAGAGGCTATTCGAGTGATATCCGTACGCTGGTGGGTCTGGATACAGCCGGTGTAATCCTCTCCGTAAAGATTCTCTTCCAGCAGGAAACACCCGGTCTCGGAACACGCATCGAAGAAACCCGTCGTGGAGAATCGGAGCCCTGGTTTCAAAATCAGTTCCGAGGCAAATCCATTGAGGAAATCCGCCTGGACAAGGACGGCGGCCCGATACAAGGGATCACCGGAGCAACCATCACCTCAAAGGCCGTGACAGACGGGGTGCGTATCGGTCTCCGCCGTTTTCAGGAATCGGTGAACGCCGCCATACAAAACATATCGGAGTAAAAATGTCTGTCGGTAAACTATTCGGCAAAGGAATCGTATCGGACAATCCGGTTTTTCGTTTGCTTCTCGGACTCTGCCCGGTACTCGCGACATCCACTTCCGTTTTCAATGCCATCGGCATGGGTGTTTCCGTCATTTTCGTACTCCTCTGTTCCAATATCCTGGTCTCATCGATCCGTCATTTCATTCCCCAGAAAATCCGGATTCCCATATATATCTGCATCATCGCCACATTCGTCACGATCGTGGACATGGTCCTGGCTGGATTCATGCCCGAACTCCATAAGTCACTCGGCATGTTCATCAAACTGATCGTGGTCAATTGCATCATCCTCGGACGGGCTGAGGCCTTTGCGAGCAGGAACAACCCGTTTCACGCGATTATCGATGCGCTGGGCATGGGCATCGGTTTTACCCTGGCCATGATCGCGGTCGCCACCTTCCGTGAAATCCTGGGCAACGGCACATGGTTCGGCATGCCGGTTCTGGGGACATCCTTTGAACCGGTACTCCTGATGATTCTTTCGCCGGGCGCGTTCTTCACCATCGGCCTGATCACCGGATTCCTCAACTGGCTTGATCACAGGAAACGCATCCCGCATGCCGTTTTGAACGGATAAGGAGCCACTCACATGGATATCCAGAATCTGCTTGTCATCAGTGTCGGGGCCATTCTGATCAGCAATTTCGTCCTTTCCCGCTTTCTGGGCATTTGTCCCTATATCGGAGTCTCCCGACAAATGGATTCCGCGGTCGGCATGGGATTGGCCGTGATTTTCGTAATGGCGATCGCGTCGGCCGTGACCTGGGTCATTTATACATACTTTCTGATGCCGACACATGCCAATATCCTGTTTATTCTCTTCGGAAAAGAGGGTCAATCCCCGACCGATCTGACTTTTTTGCAGACGATCACGTTTATTTTTGTGATCGCCTCCCTCGTTCAATTCGTCGAAATGGTCATTCAGAAAACGAGTCCCGGACTCCATCGCTCCCTGGGAATCTACCTGCCCCTCATCACCACCAACTGTGCCGTTCTCGGGGTTTCTTTCCTCAATATCGATTCCGGGTACAATTTCATGGAAAGCCTGGTCAATGGGATGGCATCCGGAATCGGCTTCACGCTCGCCCTCGTACTCATGGCGGGATTGCGTGAGAAACTGGAAACAGCCAGGGTGCCGAAAGCCATGCAGGGAGCACCCATTGCGTTTGTCATGGCCGGATTGATGGCGCTCGCGTTTATGGGATTTTCCGGATTGTCACTCGGTTGACGGAATAAGCGGCATGGAGATAAAAAAGAAAAAAGAAACGGAAATGCCTTTTCTCGATCACCTGGAAGAACTCAGGTGGCGTATCCTGAAGAGTCTGGCATCGGTCGGTTTTTTTACAATCGCATCCTTCCCCTTTTCCGGGATTCTTCTCAATCTCCTGACACGCCCGAACGATCTTCTGTCTGCACCGGCAAAACTCATCTTCCTGAAACCCACCGGCATGATCCTCGTGCGGATGGAACTCGCCTTGGTCGTCGGTGTTCTCGTTTCATTGCCCGTTATTTTCTATCAGTTCTGGCAATTCGTCTCACCGGGATTGATGCCGAACGAACGTAAATATTTCCTGCCTTCTCTGTTTTATACCACGCTTTGTTTTATCGCAGGCACCTTCTTCAGTTATTATGTGATGATCCCTGTCGTCCTTCCTTTCCTGTACAGCATGGGCACGGAATCGATTCAGGCCACGATTAACATCAATGAATATATCAGCTTTGTGATGCGGCTCATCCTCGTATCAGGCGCGATCTTCGAATTACCCATCCTCTCTTTTTTTCTATCACGTGTGGGTTTGTTGAAACCCGATTTTCTGAGAAAATACCGGAGATACGGCATCGTGATCATCGTAATCCTTGCAGCCTTCGTCACGCCCCCGGATCCCGCGAGTCAAATTCTGATGGCCTTTCCCCTCGTATTCCTCTATGAAATCAGCATCTGGGTGGCACGCATCGGCTATCGTCGGAAAAAGAAACGGGATGATATTTGGGAAAAAGAATACGGTGACAGCGGGTCTCCTACAGACAGCGACGCATAATCAAGGAATCCAGTAAGAAATCTTTCCGTCTCGATTCAAATACGAAAAATGTCTGATAAAATAAAAAAGGCGTCCTTGAATCTGGACGCCTTTTTTCAATGACCTATTTGATTTATTTTACATCCTGCCCAGATAGCGCATCGCTTTCGGCGCATACTCACTCTGCGGATACCGGTTGAGCAGTTCCTGGAATTTCTGTCTCGCCGCCTGCCTGTCTCCGAGCCGAAGATAGACGATGCCACTCATAATCAACGCATCATCGTACTTGTAGGAGAAGTCGTATTGCATCACCTTGTTAAAGGATGCGATCGCATCGGAATAACGGCGCAACTGATTGTAAGATTCACCGATCCAATACTGGCAATTGCTGGCCAGCTTGTGGGTCGGATTCGTACCCAGCAATTCCTGGAATTGGCGAATGGCTTCGTTATAATTCTTGTTGTAAAATTGATTTAAGGCATTCTGATAACGCTGATTATATACCGATTCCGAGAGCGGCGGCCCCGAAGGCGCCCCCGGATAATCTCCGGCCACCCGGCTGCTGATTTCGGCGATGGCCTGCTCTGTTGCGCTGATACGGCTCTCGAGCTGTTTCAGCGCATCGCTCTTGGTCTCAACCTCTTGTCTTAACTCTCTCGTATCCTGAAGGAAAAGATCCTGATCGACGGTCGGACTCACGTCGGATTCCGCACTGCTGAAAAGGAGGGCGAGTGCATCCTCATCATCACGCCGCGTCGCTGGCCCGGTCCTGTCATCCAAAAACAGATCTTCGAGTGACGCGAGTTCGTTATCTCCCAACGGATACTCGATCTCATCCCGGTACATCCCTCTTCGCGGCTGCGTCAACGTATAGGAGATACCCGCCTTGGCGACCCAGAGCTTTGGTTTCGGGTCTGCACTCGACGTCACGATGATGCGATAGTCTCCGGATACCTGAAAGGTGATCTTGTCATTCACGGGAATTTCGACACCGCCGCCAAGAAAGGGAGCCGCGTCGTAAAAACGATCTCCTGTAACCTTGGTTGTCGTATTGGTGACCGGATCGGTGGACTGGACGGTGTTCTGAAAACCGAATGCGGTAAAACCGGCACAGAGAAATGGTGATACCTGGCCAGCAGGGAAGGGTTTAATGGCGACTCTCATTTCAAACAGGGGAAGAAGGGTGGACCTGAAATTTTCCATCTGGAACATCTTGTCGGTGATGGTGCTGATTCCTGTTCCGACCGTGAGGAAGACTTTAGGATTGATGTCGTATTTCAGGAAAAATTCGATTCCCGGTCCCGCGCCCACGCCTTCGGATAAACCGGGTGGTAAACTGGTGCGATCCTGGTTCGTGGCGACCAGATTGCCGCCCACCGCGTCCGGCCTGGTGATATTGAATTCAGAAAAAACCAGACCATTCACACCGACCACACCCACCAAAACGGCGATCATAATTTTCTTTTGCATGGCTTTGCCCTCCCTAAGGCATTGACATTTTTATTCTAAACAAATTGCAAGAATTTTGCCAAATTGTTTGTCAAAACAGATTAATAATCATATCTTAATATTTATTAATTATTTAATCGATCTTATTTTTCCCCTGTTTTAATTTGAATTCTTTTATAAATTGAACGGTAATCGCTCATGATAACAAATAAATTTTCCGAGAGTTATATTAGATTAACTCATTTTTATATAAAGGTAGGATAATCTTTTTAAAATGTCAAGAAAAAATTAATAAATATGACCGATCAACCGAAAAAGGTTGATACCATCAGAAGCCACGTCCGGATCGATAACGTCACAAAACAAAATGCCTTCAAGTCCTGAAGATCACATTCAACAATGGTTTTCCCCGGATTTTATCGATCTGATGAGGGTTTCTTGAGCGGTCCGATATCGCGGGAAATCCTTCGGAATGAGCAGCATGTGGACGGTTTAGTCCCAATCCTGAAACAACCGTTGTATCCAGTTGCCGAAAGAACGGACATTGCGTCTTTTATGATTCAGATAGTCCTCCCGCGTGAGCAAACCCACGGGCCCTTCATAGATTCCCCCGACCTGCCAGATATCGAACACCCTCACGGCGATGACGTTCTCACTATCCCATCGAATCAATTCCGGCCGGATGTAATAAAACCGTTCCCTGTTCCAGTAATTGTTGTTCCGGTCGAGATGGAGTTCTCCCGGAAAACGTCCCGTCCGGCCGATCTGGGCGCCGTTCAAGAAAACTTCGTCGATGTCGTCGATTTTACCGAGCGCCAAAATGATGCTCTTTCCCGAGAGAGCCGCGTTCGGAATGAATGTCTTGCGATACCAGCCGTATCCGTCATAATCTCCGTATCCGTACTCGCTCCATGTCGCGGGGACATGAACTTTCTGCCAGTCCGAAGCGTCGTGATTTTTCTCTTTCCAGGCGGGTTCATCCCCGATCCGGAACAACCATTCGCCGGACAGATCCTGAAACAACTTCAGCCGGTTCTCGGAATAAATACCCACACGGCCGCCGACGAGTCCGCCATCGGCTTCATCATCATAGACCTGCACGGCGATCACATTCTCCCGTCCGAAGCTGAGCCGTTCGTGCGGCAGATTATAGATTCTTTCCTGATTATAAGCGGACTGGTACCCGGGGGGCGGGGTTCCCCGTCCCCCCACGTAGGCGCCGTTCACATAAACGCGGTCGACGTCATCGATGTATCCCAGCCGAAGGACGAGCGCCTTCTCTCTGAGGGCTTCATCCAGATAAAAGGAAATCCTGTACCAGGCGAAACCGTCATATCCAGGATAACCCTGGCTTTCCCACGAACGTCCGGGACGGATCAGGTCCCATGTGGAGTGATCGTAAGTATCGGAAGCCCAGGCGGGATCATCCCCGATGCGGAACGCCCATTTACGGTTCAGGCTGATCTCGAGCCTGCGGTCCGAGGCAAGCAGGACGACCGGGATCACCAGCCAGACCATCATCAGGAAGCCGCGACGCATGTTTCATCTCCGGATTTGAGTCCAACATCTCCAATCATCTTATGAAACGCAATACCGCGGCGATTGTTACATGGTTTCTGCTATCTACAGGGATTCCAGCCATGTCCGCGTCTTTGCGGCCACGCTTTCACCCGTGAATCCGTATTTTTCCGCCAGGATTTTATACGGACCGGAAACACCGAACCCGTCCATACCGAGGAAAAGCAGCGGCGCACGTGTGAGTGCATGCCATCCCTGGGCGATGCCCGCCTCGACCACCACGACCGGCACATCCTGCGGAATCACGGATTGCATATAAGTCTCATCCTGATCCCGGAATGCCTCAAGGGAAGGCAGGGAAACGACGCGGGCGGACTTTCCGTCCCCGGCCAGGATTTCGGACGCCTCCACCGCGATGGACACTTCCGAGCCGGTCGCGGCAAGGACGACATCCAAATTTTTACCGGATTCTTTGCGCAGCACATAGCCGCCCTTCTGGATGGTTTTCGGATCGAATCCCGGTGCGCGCTGAAGAACCGGCACATTCTGTCGCGTCAGGCACAGGACGGTCGGGCCGTCCTGCTTTCTGAGGGCGTACGCCCAGGCCATGGCGGTCTCCAGGCCGTCCGCCGGTCGGAACAGGGTGAGTTCGGGAATCGCACGCAACGCGGCCATTTGTTCGACCGGCTGATGGGTCGGCCCGTCCTCCCCGACAAAGATACTGTCATGGGTGAAGACATAGATCACCTGGGCCTTCATGATGGCGGACAGGCGGATCGGCGGACGCATGTAATCCGCGAAGACCATGAAGGTGGAACCGTAGGGGATGAACCCGCCGTAGAGCGCCATGCCGTTCAGGATGCTTCCCATGGCGTGTTCGCGGATTCCGAAATGGAGGTTGCGTCCCGAAAAATCCTTCCGGGAAATGGACGCCGAACCGACAATGTCGGTCTTCGTGGAAGGCGAAAGATCGGCCGATCCGCCGTAGATGGAGGGAACGGACTTCACCGCCTGATTGAGCACCTTGCCGCCGATTCCACGGGTGGCCGCCGGTTTGTCGGGCAATACCTGTATCAGGGTCTCTTCCAGATCGCCTGGGATGATTTTTTCTGTGAGGACCCGGAGTCTTTCCGATGCTTCCGGATTTTCCTTCCGCCAGGTTTCGAAGCGGGAACACCATTCCGAATACACTGATTTAAGTTCCAGATTCCGGTCGGAGAAAAGCCGCCTGACCGCATCGGGCACGAAGAAATCGGGTTCGGGCGGCCAGCCCAGGGCTTTCTTCGTGGCATTTAATTCATCCTGTCCGAGGGGCGCGCCGTGCACTTCGGCGGTATCCTGTTTGTTCGGGCTCCCGAATCCGATGTGGGTTTTCGCGAGAATCAAAGTCGGACGCTCTTCTTCGTCAATCCCGGCCTGTAGCGCGGCCGCGATTTCGGCATGATCGTGTCCGTCGATCCGGATGGTATGCCATCCATACGCATCGAACCGTTTCTGAACGTCTTCTGAGAACGCGAGATCGGTCTTTCCCTCGATGGTGATCCGGTTGTCATCATAGAGATAAATCAGATTCCCGAGCCCCAGATGGCCCGCGATGGAAGCGGCTTCTGCGGATACGCCTTCCATCAGATCGCCGTCACTCACGATCGCAAAAATATGATGGTCGAGCGGAAAATCTTTTCCGAACCGGGCTTTGCGTATCTTCGCGGCCAGTGCCATCCCGACACCGTTGGAAAACCCCTGGCCGAGTGGACCGGTCGTGGTTTCCACACCCGGTGTGATGCCATATTCCGGATGACCCGGGGTTTTACTTCCCAACTGGCGAAAGCGTTTCAATTCTTCGATCGAAACACCATAACCGGCCAGATGCAGCATGACATAGATCAGCATGGAACCGTGGCCGGCAGAAAGGATGAAACGGTCCCGGTTCGGCCAGTCCGGATCTTCGGGGTTGAATCTCAAGAATTGCGTCCACAGGACGAAGGCACAATCGGCCATGCCCATCGGCAGGCCGGGATGGCCTGAATTGGCTTTCTCGACACCCTCCGCGGCCAGTATCCGGATTGTATTCACGGCCAGTGTTGCATCAGCGATGTTTATTGTTTCTTTCACGTGTCTGAACCTCCCTGATAATCACTCGGAAATATAGATTTTAAATATAAAGATTGTTCCTCTCAATTCCAAACAGGTGTTTCCTGAATATCCTGTTTTCAGCCGTTTAGTGTTGAATTCCCGACAGCGCGATGAGTTTGTTTCGAATCTCTCCGGGTCCGAGAACCCAGTCGACACTGCCGGTCGCGATGGCTTCTTTCGGCATACCGAAAATCACGCTGGTCTCTTCGTTCTGGACGATGGTGACACCGCCGATTTTTTTGATGTGCTGTATGCCATCCGCTCCGTCCCGCCCCATGCCGGTCAGGATGACACCCACGATATTCTGTCCCTGTTTCGTTTGAACGGATTTCATGGCGATATCGACCGAGGGGCTGACAAAGTTGACTTTTTCGCCGTCAAACAGGACGATGCGCCTGTTGTCGATCAGTCGCAGATGTTTTTCACTGGGGGCGATATGCACGACGCCTTTCCTCAGTTCATCGCCGTCCTCCGCGATGCGAACATCCATACCGGTCAGTTCATCCAGTATCTCCCGAACCGACTCGTTGATGAATCTGGGCATATGCTGAATAAGGATCACCGCTGCGTTCAGGCGGGGTAAATCGTGGAAAATTTCCTTGAGAATTCTCGGTCCTCCTGCGGAAGACCCGATCATCACCAGTATTTCAGGGGGCATGGGTTGCTCCAGATTGCCGGCCAACAATGGCGGACGGTTTTTGACTCACGCAATCCTCAAAGATAAGCCAGATAATCTTTGACGACTTCCACAAGTTGATCATTCCTGAAGGGTTTGCGGATATAATCCAGCACATATTCCTTGAACTGTTCCATCTTGTCGTCCGGATTCTCTTTTCCGGTCAGCATGCAGATAATATTACCTTCCGAAAAACCGGCATCGATCATCGCCTCGATCGTTTCCCAGCCGTCCATCCCGGGCATCGCGATGTCCATCAGAATCAGCCCCCTGAATCCCTCATTCAGCTTCTTCAGACATTCGGCGCCATTTTCGGCGATGAGCACGGTCAGCCCGTTTCTTTCGAGAATCCGTTGAACCGTACGACACACAAGGTGGTCATCATCCACGATGAGTACCTGATTCTTCATATTTCCTCCTGGTGTTACCGCTTCGACCGTGTCATCGGCGATGACAACTTCAGTGGATCAGGTCAATTTGCGTTTGATTTTTTTGAGGCTCCTTCCAAAAACGGGAAGAATTTCGATATGACGTTCCGCGTCTTCTCCATGACTCTCCGTCCGAATGCCTCCCCTGTCTTTGAGGTAAGTATGCACGATGAAGCGTTCATAAGAACCCATGGGCGGCAGACTTTCGGGCTCGCCTTTCATCAGGACTTCCTGGGCACGCTGTTCGGAGAGACGTTTCAGCGCGCCGACCGGATAGATTTTCAGGACGAAATCCTCCCCATTCCGGTAGGTCTTGAGAGCGTATTCCTGTTTTTTCTCAAAAAAACGATGCACCTGCATTCTCTGAAATCCGTTCAGATCGTGTATTTCAAAAGGTTCCAGACCGTCCTGCAATTGCGTCATCGCCGTTTCGATGACCTGTCTGACTTTTTCATCGATCCGCTTCTCATCGCCGCGTGACGGCCTGCGTTCGGATCTTTTTTTGTCCCATTTTCTCTCTTTGTGTTCCTGTTCAAAATTATCCACCGGACAGTCCCCTTTTTTTGAGTAACTATTTCCTGAATTCAGCGAAAATCATGCCCGAGAGAATCATACCCGCTCCCAGCGACGCGGATGCAGAGAGACGTTCATTCAGGAAAATATAGGCCAGGATTGCCGCGAATACCGACTCCATGGTATAAATTACGGCCGCCGCGGTTGCGGTCGTTCTGGGCTGCCAATAGACTTGCAAGCGGAATGCGACCGCCGTACAAAAAACCGCCAGAAATCCGAGGGCGCCGAGCAGGGTAGCGGTGGCATGAAGACGGGGAGTCTCGAACAGGAAGGACGCGATTCCAGACAGGACGGCCGTCGAAGCCACCATGATGAAAGTCAGCACATCGGATTCATTCTCACGGACCAGCATTTCGACGAAAAGAATCTGGAAAGCAAAACTGACGGCGCAAAATAGGGTCAGCAGATCACCCTTGTTCATTCCGCCACCGTCCGGATTGGTTAAAAAATAAATCCCTGTTACGGCCAGCACCACCCCGGCCAGGGATTCTTTTTTCGGGGTCCGTTTCTCCACCGCAATGACCAGGATGGGCACGAATACAACGCAGAGTCCGGTCAGGAATGCGGATTTGGATGCGGTCGTATATTGGAGACCGAGCGTTTGAAGCATCATACCGAGAGACATGGGCAGACCGAGAAGGATCCCGCGCCTGAACAGGCTCTTTGTGCACCCCTTTATCTTCCGGGATACAAACGGAAAGATGAAAACGGCGCCCAGGGCAAACCGGATCGCCAGGAAAAGAAGGGGACTCACATCCGTCAAAGCCGTTTTGACCAGAGGAAAACTGGTTCCCCAGATCAGTGTGACAAATAGGAGCCACAAATCGGCCCGGATATGGGAATGGAATCGCTCCGCCATACCCAATCAAACCTCGGCAAATCAGAGAAATCGGCATTCAAATTAATAAATGATAAACAAAATGTTCAACTTTTGCAAGATTTTTATTCCTCAGAAAATGACTGATTATCCGCCGGCTTATAGAAAAACCAATCCTTTTCGCGAATGAATTGTACTTGACATTTTAGGGACGGATAATTATATTCCTTTTGTAATAAAGAGACGGCATTATCCTGCCGATCGGATCAAAGACTGAAACATGCGCGGTGACGCGTAGTTGAGATGCTGTGTCCTATCCTGAGATCCGGCAGAGCGTATTTCTCGCCCATAGCCAAATCACGTGGGTTTTTTTTATCACGCGGTGGAGGTGACATGCCCGGCAGCCTGCATGACCTTCGAAATGAGATTCAGAGTCTGGACAGCCGGCTCGTTCAGCTGATTTGCAAACGGATGCACGTCGTCCGGCAAATCGCCGAATTGAAAAAGACGACCGGATTGCCGATTCTGGATTCATCCCGTGAGGACAAGGTGCTCTCTCATATTCTGGAGCATCCCCATGCCGAAATCGGGACGGAAAACCTGAAGAGGCTTTTCCAGACCATTCTCGAGATATCGCGCCAAATACAGGAGACTGTGGTGGCGGAACCGGATCACAACATACCGGAAAGATCCTGATGTCCGCCGATTTTACCCATGTCGCCATCATCGGTGTGGGCGTGATCGGGGGTTCCCTGGGGTTGTCGCTCAAGCGCAAGCACCCTGAAATGCGCATCCTGGGTGTATCCCGTCCGCAGACACTCGACGAAGCCCTTGAACTCGGCGCCATCGACCGTGGCTTCACCAGGGAAGAAATGGGTGAAGCCGCGGCGCAATCCGATCTCGTATTCGTCTGCGCCCCGATTTCGAATATCCTGGAGCTGCTGCCCGCACTCTCGGAAGCCGTGCGTCCCAAGACCCTGGTCTCGGATGTGGGATCCACCAAACGGCTGATCGTCGAAACCGCGGCCGGATATTTTAGGGGTGATAAATATTTTGTGGGCGGTCATCCCATGGCCGGAAACGAAGGCCGGGGCGTCTCCTGGGCGGATCCGCTCCTCTTCGAAAACGCCGTCTATGTGCTCACGCCCGCCTCCGGTGTTCCCGGCGACATCACCAACCGGTTCGGACAGCTTCTGGAATCGATCGGCGCCAAGGTCCTGCTCCTGGATCCGGCGACGCACGACCGGATCGCGGCCGCGGTCAGCCATCTGCCCCAGATTCTCGCCGTGACGCTGATGAATTATGTCGCCTCCCTTCAGAAGGATTCAGCCACCTGTCTCAGGCTGGCCGCGGGCGGATTCCGGGACATGACACGGATCGCCTCGAGCCCTTTCGACATGTGGCGGGATGTTTTCAGCACGAACCGCGAAGAAATCGGGACGCGCATCGATGGATTTATCGACGCCCTGAAAACCATGAAATCCGGGCTCGTCTCGGAAGAGATGGAAGAGATATTCCGCTTGTCCGCGGCCGGCCGGTTGTCGATTCCGCGCGATACCAAGGGATTCATGCGGCCCAATTTCGACATGACCGTGCAGGTCGAGGACAAACCGGGCGTCATCGCGGCGATCTCCACCGTCCTGGCCGGGGAGTCCATCAACATCAAGGACATCGAGGTCCTGAAGGTCCGCGAGGGCGATTCCGGCATGATCCGCCTCGCTTTCGAATCGGAAGCCGAACGCCTGAGGGCGAAAGAACTCCTCTCAAGGACCGGATATCACGGTCAGATCAAGAAATGAGGCGTGATTGGATCGGATCATCACACCGGCGCGTATCCTGCGCGGCAGGATACGGATTCCCGGGGATAAATCGATCTCGCACCGCGCCCTGATTCTGGGCGCCCTTGCGAGAGGCGACACGCGCATCTCGCATCCCCTGCTTGGCGAGGATGTGCGGAGCACCCGCCGCTGTCTCGAACAGGCCGGCATTCGGATTTCGGAAAAATCCGGAAACCTGATCGTCCACGGGCGGGGGATGGGCGGATGGCGCGCGCCCGCCTCTCCCCTCGACTGCGGCAATTCGGGAACGACCATGCGTCTGCTCTCCGGCATCCTGGCCGCCATGCCCTTCCGTTCCACCCTCGTCGGAGACGCGTCCCTGAGCCGCCGTCCCATGAAACGGATCATCGATCCGCTCGGCCGGATGGGTGCGAAAATCACCGCGGCCGCGGAAGGCACGGCCCCGCTCGAAATCGATGGAACGCGGCTTTCCCCCATCGATTATATCACCCCCGTCGCGAGCGCACAGATCAAATCGTGTGTGCTCCTCGCCGGGCTGTTCGCCGACGGGACGACATCCGTCACCGAACCCTCGCTCTCCCGGGATCATACCGAACGGATGCTGAGGGGATTCGGAGTCGATGTCTCACGGGAGGGACTCCGCGTCTCCGTGACGGGTCCGGCGGTCTTGCAGGGCTGCGAAGTGGACGTGCCGGGGGACATCTCATCCGCGGCCTTCTTCCTGATCGCCGCTTCTCTCCTTCCGGATTCGGAAATCCGTCTCGAGAATGTGGGATTGAACCCCTCCCGAACCGGCATCCTGGAGGTCCTCGATGAGATGGGGGCGGACATTGAACGGACATCGGAAAGGGAAATCAACGGGGAACCCCGCGCCGACCTGATCGTCCGGAGCGCCCGGCTCAAAGGGACCGTCATCGAAGGGCCGATGATCCCGACGTTGATCGACGAGATTCCGATCCTGGCCGTGGCCGCGGCCCGGGCCGAGGGCCGCACCGAATTCCGGAACGCCGGGGAATTGCGCGTCAAGGAAACCGACCGGATCGCGGCCATCGCATCCAATCTGGAAAGCATGGGCGTCCGGGTCGACATCCAGGAGGACGGTTTCGTGATCGAAGGGCCGCAGACCCTTCACGGCGCCGATATCGAAACCTTTCAGGATCATCGCATCGCCATGTCATTCGCCGTGGCGGGGCTGGCCGCGCAAGGCGGGACCCGCATCCGGAACGCAGAATGCGCCGAAATTTCATACCGGGGATTTTACGAGACGCTGGGAGGGCTGATCCATGGCTGAGCCGTATTGCGTGATCGGCGATCCCATCGCCCATTCCATTTCGCCGCCCATTCACCAAGCGGTTTTCCGCCTCCTCGGCATCGATGCGGATTACGAAGCCATGCGCGTCCGTCCCGGGGAATTGGAGGATTTTATGGTGCGCGCGCGGCGTTCCGGCCGCCCGGGATGGAACGTCACCATCCCGCACAAGGAGACGATCATCCCGTTCCTGGATGAGATCGATCCGTCCGCCCGCAACATCGGCGCGGTCAACACCGTAAAGAACCGGAACGGCGGATTGATCGGATACAATACAGACGTGTCCGGCTGCATGGCAGCGCTGACGCGCGCCGGGTTCCAATCGAAAGGAAAGGCCGTGATCTTCGGCGCGGGCGGGGCCGCACGCGCCGGCATCGAAGCCATCGCCAGGCTCGGGCTGACCGAATGCATCCTGTTCGATGTCGTGCCGGAAAAAGCCGAGAATCTGCGAAACCATTTCTTTCACCTTCAACGGATGGACATCCGGGTCGTCTCCCGGGCGCCGGAGATCGCAGGCGAAATCGAAAGCGCCTCCCTGATCCTCAACGCCTCTCCGGCCGGTATGCATCCCGATATTGAAGTGACGCCGCTCCCCTGCCCGGAAAGAATCCCGGGGGGCGCCACCGTATTCGACATGGTATACGCACCGCTCGAGACGCGTCTGATCCGGGAGGCGACGGCACGCGGCGCGCAAACCGTCTCCGGCCTCGTCATGCTCGTCGCCCAGGCGCTGGAGGCGGACGCGATCTTCCTAGACCGGGATTTACCGGAAACTCTGTTCGAGCCTGTCTTCCGGGTTGCGCTGGATGCGACATCGCATCCGTAATTTTTCAAGAACAACGCCTTCACCCCGATCCGCATACCCCGCATTGGAATGCGGGTCGAGCAAAAACCGGATGAGACTTTCTGTCATGACCGAAATACGCACGAATATCTACCTGATGGGCTTCATGGCCAGCGGCAAGACCCGGGTCGGCTCCCTGCTCGCGAGCCGTCTCGGCCGTCCTTATCTGGACACGGATGAGCTTATCGTGCAGAAAGCAGGGATGGGCGTTCCGGAAATCTTCGACCGGCTGGGGGAATCCCGGTTCAGGCAACTTGAAGTCGAAATCATCGCCCGGGTGGCCGCCCTGCATGCACATGTGATCGCGCTCGGCGGCGGCGCGGTCCTCAATCCGGTGAACTGGGAGCGAATCGCCCGTACCGGCGTCACGGTGTGTTTATCCTATCCGCCGGAAATTATCGACCGTCGTCTCGCACACAAGACCGACCGGCCCCTCGTCCGGGAACACACACCCGGGGCGCGTCTCGCGCGGATCCGTAATCTCCTGAGTGAACGCGAGTCCGCCTACCGCAGGGCCGATCTGACCCTGCATCTGAACAGGGAGACCGATGCGGAAAACGTGGCGGACGCCGTCGCCGGATATCTGGGAGTCTTTCGATGAGCATCGTGCATGTCCCGCTCCGGGACCGGGGCTATGACATTTGGATCGAACCGGGATTGATCGGACAGGCCGGTTCTTTCGTCGGACGATCGGGGAACTTCTCACGGATCGCCCTGATCACAGACCGGACCGTTTCGGGTCTGTACGGCGAATCCGTGGCGGAATCCCTGCGTGAAGCGGGATTCCAAACACACATTCTGACCGTTCCGGACGGCGAGGACTCCAAATCGTACCGGGAACTGGAACGCCTCCACACGGAACTCATCGGGGCGGGAATGACGCGGGACGGGCTGATCGCGGCGCTGGGAGGCGGGGTGGTCGGCGACCTGGCCGGATTCACGGCCGCCACCTTCCTGCGCGGCGTGCCGTTCATCCAGATCCCCACGACCCTGCTGGCCCAGGTCGATTCGAGTGTCGGCGGCAAGACCGGCATCAACCATCCCCTGGGCAAGAATCTGGTCGGCAGTTTTCATCAGCCCCTCATGGTCCTGATGGATCCGGAGACCCTGAAGACCCTGGGCCGGCGCGACCTGTGGGCCGGACTCGCCGAAGTCGTGAAATACGGACTCATCCGTGACGCCGGATTCTTCGCATTCCTCGAAGAGAATTTGGACGCGCTTTTCAGGCTGTCGGATGAGACGGATGTCGTACGCATGCTGAATACCTGCTGCCGTATCAAGGCGGAAGTCGTCGGCCTGGACGAGCGGGAAGGCGGCCTGCGCCGCATCCTCAATTTCGGTCACACGCTCGGCCACGCCCTCGAGGCGGCCACGGAGTACGGATACTTCCGCCACGGAGAAGCCGTGGTCTGGGGGATGCGCTGGGCGGCCTGGGAATCTCACCGGCAGGGCCTCCTGGCGGCACCGGAACTGGAACGGATCGACCGTCTCCTTGGGCGGTTGGTCGTCCCTCCCATCCCGGAGACCGTGGACGCCTCCGTGCTCGCCGAAAAGACCCGGCTGGACAAGAAACAATCCGCCCGGGGGCTGAATCTCGTGCTGCTGGAACGGATCGGGAACACACGAACCGTTCGGGTGACGGATTTGACGGATCAAATCAAGGGATGGCTCGACCATGTCAGGACGTAAACGGATTCTCGTGGTGCACGGCCCCAATCTCAACCTGCTCGGCGAACGCGAGCCGGATGTCTACGGGGAGCTGACGCTGGAGGTATTGAACAAACAGATCCGGGATTATGCGACGTCGAGGAATCTGGACGTCGTGTTCTTCCAGTCGAATCATGAAGGCGCGGTCATCGATTTTCTCCACGAAAACCGCAAAAAAGCAGACGGCTTGGTGATCAATCCCGGCGCGCTCACCCATTACAGCTACGCGCTCAGGGACGCCATCGCCGGCATCCGGATCCCGGCCGTGGAGGTGCATCTGTCGGACATCCACGCGCGGGAAGCGTTTCGCAAGATTTCCGTGATCCGGGAAGTCTGCATCGGCCAGATCGGCGGCCTGGGGACGGACAGTTATCTGAGGGGGATAGACAGGCTCCTGTCCTTTTTTTCAGAGGGCGCATAGCGTCCGCGGAAATCATCCGTATCCGGCCCGGCCATGATTCACCTCTTCTCCCCCTTATTGGGGGGATCCTTTCCCCGATTTCCTCCGGACACAGCGCGGCATGGCCATGTAAAACTCGTAAATTGAGACTATGGTCTGCTTACGCCTTACCCTCGCTAAGTCCGCTCACATCTTCCTGATCCGGATACTCCCGCCCGATGTCCGGAGATGAAGCCTCGGCCCGCCGCCGTTGATCTCGGCGTTGAGCGAATTCTTGCTGATATTCCCCTGCACCGTCACGGGAAAATCCGTGGATACCCCGCCCCCGCTGGTCCTGGCATCCACAGTCACCCCGATGTTTTCCGCCAGATGCACGGTGATCCCGCCGCCCGACGTGGCGAGCGAACATCCGGTCTTCGGCTGTTTGGACAGGGAGACCGTGATGCTCCCGCCGGAAGTCCGTGCGTCCACATCGCCCGCGATTTCATCCACCGTGATGGAACCGCCCGAGGTGCGGGCGTTCAGCGTGCCCTCGACCTTCCCGAGACTCAGGCTGCCGCCTGAAGTCCTGACATCCACATTCCCCTGACATCCCGCCACGGAAATACTGCCTCCGGAAGTGTGTCCTTTGACCGGCCCGGTGATGTTTCCGAATTTCAGGCTGCCTCCCGAGGTTTTCGCATCCACGAAACCCCGCAGATCTTCGACTGAAATGCCTCCGCCTGAAGTCCTGAGATCGACATTGTACTCACTCGGAACGCGGATCCGGAATTTGACGTTCAACCGGTCGTGCGCCCGCCCCCAGCCGCCGGAACCTTTCCTGTCGAGGGTGACAATCACATCCTTGCCTGACTGCCGGATATCGAGATCATATTCCGCAAGCAGCCTCTCGAGCCGCTCATCAGTTCCGGCCCTGAGCCGGAACGTCACATCCACATCCACGGTGTTGTCCGTCCCGGTCTTGATCTCGATGGAACCCCGGTCCGCCTCGACGGTCAGGAGTCCGCCGGGCTGGACTGCGAAGTTTTTCTGGACCTGTTTTTCGGTCTGTGCGTACACCCCGATGACAAACGCAAAGACCGGGGTGAGCAACATGATGCGTCGCATAGAATGCCTCCTTTTTTTATTCGGATCAATTCGGTTCTAAATCATTAGACGGACTAAGGAGGAAAAAGTTTGCAGGTTTCTTTTCGTACTTTTATGGCGCAAAGAAAAGTGCGAAACATCGATGGTCAAAGCATGAAAGATTATTTGTTATTTCACCAGGGGAATCATTAGAACCGGACACTCATGATAATGGATTATATCACAAGGGTAAACGGCAAGAGGCGATCCCTTTTGGGTGACTGGAAAAAGGGTTGGAATAGGTCAGGGACTGCATTATTCCAGATCAAACAAGACTTCGGCGATCTGCTTCAGCTCTCCTTCCGGGAAATCGAGCCTGTTCAGGGTTTTCAGGTTGTCATCCAGCTGGGCGGGCGAACTGACCCCGATGAGCACGGACGTGACGGCCGGCTGGCGAAGCACCCAGGCCAGGGCCATCTGTGCCAGGCTCTGTCCCCGTTCGCCGGCGATACGGTTCAGCATACGGATTCTTTCGATCCGTTCATCCGTGACGGCGTCGGCCGTGAGAAATCCGTGCGGTTTGGCCGCGCGCGAATCATCCGGAATGCCGTCGAGGTAGCGATCGGTCAGCAGTCCCTGCGCCAGGGGGGAAAAGGCGATCCCGCCGATGCCTTTCTCCACGAGCACGTCGAACAATCCGTCTTCCGGATCGCGCACCAGCATGGAATATTTCATCTGATGAATCAGACAGGGTGTGCCGAGGGATTTGAGGAGCGCGGCCGCGCGTTTCGTCTGTTCAGGCGGATAATTCGAAATTCCGGCATACAGCGCCTTGCCCTGCCGCACCGCCTGGGACAGGGCGGACATCGTTTCTTCAAGCGGGGTATCGGGATCAAACCGGTGTGAGTAGAAAATATCCACATAATCGAGATTCAGCCGTTTCAGGCTCTGCTCGAGGCTCGCCAGCAGATATTTCCGCGATCCCCATTCGCCGTACGGACCGGACCACATGAAATAGCCGGCTTTGGTGGAAATCACCATTTCGTCCCGCCATCGGGAAAAATCGTTCTTCAGGATCCGGCCGAACATCGACTCCGCCGCGCCGGGAGGGGGACCGTAATTATTCGCGAGATCGAAGTGGGTGATGCCCCGGTCGAACGCATCGCGCAGGATGGCGCGCGCATTGTATTCCGAATCGACCTCTCCGAAATTGTGCCAGAGTCCGAGCGAGATGACAGGCAGCCTCAGGCCGCTTTTTCCGCAAAACTGATAACGCATCTGCTGATAACGGTTCTCTGCGGGGATATACGTCATTGTGCCTCCCGGGATGAAGAAATCAAACCTTTATGGCTCTCGACCTTCCGGCAGATTGGGTTCTCGTCCATCACGAAGGATCCGGACTTGCTGACGACTCCGCCTTTAGGATCCGGTCCGCGACGGCCGGCCAGTCCGCACCGTCCCCCGGTTCGATCCACCGGATGCGCGGGTCGGCCCGGAACCAGGTGAGCTGGCGTTTGGCGAATCGGCGCGTATTCTGTTTGATGAGCGCGATCATCTCTTCCATGGGTATCTCATCCGAAAGATACCGGAATGCTTCCCGGTAACCCAGCGTGTCGAGGCTGTTCAAGCCGGCCGTATAGCCCATTTCAAGGAGACGGCGGACCTCGTCGACGAAGCCCCTACGGATCATGTCATCCACGCGTGAATCGATGCGTCCGTACAACACCGCGCGGGGCCATGCGATTCCCCACATCGAAAAGATGTATCCGGATGGACGGGTTCCATTCCTCTGGATATCGGATATCGGCTTTCCCGTGATCCGGAACACTTCGAGCGCCCGGATGATCCGTCTGGCGTCGCGGGGATGGATCCGCTCCGCGGCTACGGGATCGATTCGTCCGAGTTCCGCATGGAGGGGTTCCGGCCCATCCTGTTCCGCACGTTTCTTGAGCAGGGCGCGGAGCGATTCGTCTTTGGATTCCGCTTCGAACATGCCGTCGATCAGGGCGCGCACGTACAATCCGGATCCGCCGGCGACAATCGGAATCTTCCGGCGGGACAGAACATCCCGGACGACAGGACGCGCCTTCTTCGCATATTCCCCCGCGCTGAATGTTTTATCGGGGTTCAGGAAATCGATCAGGTGATGGCGGGCCGCCTCGCGTTCCGCAGGGGTTGGCTTGGCCGTGCCGATGTCGAGAAACCGGTAAATCTGACGTGAATCCGCTGAGACGATTTCGCCGCCGCATTGTCCGGCGAGCGCGATCGCGAGATCCGTCTTCCCGGACGCCGTGGGTCCGACGATCACCGGCACCCTGCCGGGTAAACGGGTCGTCACCGGCCGAACCTTTTATCGATTTCGTCGAGCGTGAGATTGATCACAACGGGACGTCCGTGGGGACAGAAATAGGGCTCTTGCGCGGCGAAAAGCCGGTCGATCAGCGCGGCCATCTCCTGCGCATTCAGCCGGTCTCCGGATTTGATCGCGGCCTTGCAGGCGAATGCCGCGGCCACGGCCTCCAGGCGGTCGTGTGACCGGGTCTGATTCTCCCGGTATTCATCCAATATTTCCTGAAGCAGTTCGCGTTCACCGCCCGGTTTTACCTCGAAGGGAACGGCTTCGATCACCACGGCCAGATTCCCGAAATCCCGGATTCCGAAACCGATTTTTTCGAGAAAGGGCAGCATCTCCACAAGGATTTCAAAATCATCCGGCGCGAGCTGCACGGTCTGCGGAAAGAGAAGCTGCTGAGACAGGCCGGATTGCCGGTCGCGATGACCGAGCGCCCATTCGAAGAGAATCCGTTCATGTGCCGCATGCTGATCGATGATCGTGATCCCGCTCTTGATCTGCGAAAAGAGATACCGGTTGTGAACCTGCCAGAGCGCCGGAGGATCGGCCGGGAACGCGGCTCCCGGATGCGTGTCTTCCGGGACGGACGGTTTCTGGACATCCAGGGTCAGCTGTCCCGGATCCTGAAAACGCAGGGCGCGGCCGGACGGAGGCGATGCGGCAAACCATTTCCGGCCGGACACCAGCTTCAGATCGGGCGCGGACTGCGGAGTCCTCAGCGTGTCACGGATGACCCGGTGCAGCGCATCATGGATGAATTTTTCGTCCGCGAAACGCACCTCGTTCTTGGTCGGATGCACGTTGACATCCACGAAGCGGGGATCCATCTCTAGATAGATCAGATAGGCCGGGTATTCACCGCCGTCCATTCTCGGCCCGTAAGCAGAGAGCACGCTGTGAATCAGGCTTTTATGCTGAACGGCCCGCCGGTTCAGGAAAAAGTACTGGTCGTCCCGAGTCCGCCTGAATTCACCGGGACGGCTGACAAATCCATGCATGGAGAGTGCGCCGATCTGCTTGTCGAACGAAACAAGCCGGGTCGTCTTTTCGGCGCCGAGCAGATCGTGGATGCGTTCCTTGAGCGAACTCGCGGGCAGATCCAGGGTCCGCTGATCATCGAGGTACAGCGTAAAACGGATTCCGGGATAGGCCAGGGCGATCCGCCGGAAAGCGGACATGATGTGCCGGATTTCCGTGGCCGTGGTTTTCTGAAATTTACGCCGCGCGGGGACGTTGTAGAACAAGTCCTTGACCCGGACCCGGGTGCCCGGATTCGCCGCGACCTTGAGCACATCCCGGATCTCGCCGTCCTCGATATCCAACCGGGTGGCCTCTTCATCCTCCGCCGCCCGGGTCGTGAGGGTCATCCGAGAAACCGATCCGATGCTGGCGAGGGCTTCGCCGCGGAATCCCAGTGTATGGATGGCGTCCAGATCGTGCATGTCACGGATTTTGCTCGTCGCATGACGCCGGACGCAGAGCAGTGCGTCTTCCTCGGACATTCCGGAACCGTTGTCTGCGACCTGAATCATTTTCTCACCGGCATGCTCGATGGAGAGTGATATTTCGGTCGCCGCGGCGTCCACCGCGTTTTCGAGGAGTTCCTTGACCACGGATGCCGCCCGTTCGATGACCTCGCCCGCCGCGATGCGCTTCATCAGGAGTTCGGAAAGGATTTGTATTTTACCCGGCATTCACGACCCTAATCGTTTTATCTCTGACTGGTTTACTCATCCGCGGATCCTTTTTTCATTCACAGAATACACGGATTATTGATACAGAACGGGCACATTTTGATTAATTGGCGTCATCCGTGGTTTCTCCCCATTTCAGGATTTGAACCTTCAGACCTGTCATTGCGTGTGACGTTGACCATGTCTTCCGGTCGCAATACGGTGTGATCAGGTGAGCAGAATCTTCCCGATCGCTTCCGCAATCCCCTCATCCATGATCCCCGCCACCCGGCAATTCGCCTTGTGCACGACGTCTTCGAAAGACCCCGGCCCCGGCCAGGAGACGAGCGGAATGTGATGCATCCGGCTCTGGGTTTCAGCCCATTCCCGCGTATGTTTCTGCGTATCCCGGGAGATGAGAATCAGCCGAACCTTCCCGCTTCTCATCGCCTGTTCCACACCGGTACGGCCGAGCACGATCTTGCGGGACCGGAGTCCCATGCCCACGAGATTGGCCGGTTTATCGGGCGTCGCAGACCGGATTTTTCGGGCGATTCTCAGATAGGCGTCTTCGGTCACCGCGCCGAAACGGGATTCCAGCACACGCGTTTCCCTGGCCCGGCGGACACAATCCGGATCCCGGCAGAGCACGATCCCGTCTCCGGACGTCTCATTCAGGATAATCCGGCCCTTTTGCCCTTTCGAGACCCGGATGAAATCGTGTGCGTCCCGGATCCGGCCGCAAACCACGCAGTGACGTTCCAAGAAAATGTCCTACCACCCGAGACGCGAGAAAAATATCATCAGATAGACCGCCACGCCGAGCAGGATGAACAGCCAGACCAGCGACCGTTGCCGTGCCTGACGTTTCCTGTGAGTGCGCTTGAATTCGATACGGCGGCCTTCGCGTTTCTCTTTCTCGGGATCCCAGAAACGCGGTTCGTAATGGAATTTCCTGTGTCCGGGCAGACGCGATCCGATCATCCTGTCACCACCCCCAAATCCTTTATCGCCGTATGGATCGATGAAGGCAGATGCAAATTCCACATCATGTCCCTCATCCTGTCCTCAATATACGGATGAGCGAGCGAAGAATCAAGTGCTTGCACTCCCCATATTCCCTCATTTGGATCGGAACAACACAGATTTTTTCTTGCAACTTGACTGGATTTTAACGACATTATTTCAAACCAATTCCTGATAAGGAGGCGCACATCCACGCATTCGAGAAACTCATCGAAATCATGGCCCGTCTGCGCGGTGCGGACGGCTGCCCCTGGGACCGTGAGCAGACCCATGAAAGCCTGAAGCCCTATCTGCTCGAAGAAGCCTATGAAGTGCTCGAAACGATCGACGAAGGTCAATATGAGGGACTCAAGGAAGAGCTGGGAGACCTCATCCTCCAGCCGGTGTTTCACGCCCAGATCGCATCCGAGGCGGGCCGTTTCGACATGAACGACGTGGTCGAAACCCTCAACGCAAAACTGATCCGCCGGCATCCGCATGTGTTCGGAGACGTAGAAATCCACACGGCGGAGGAACAGAAAATCCACTGGGAAACCCTCAAACATCAGAAAGAAGGGAAGAGATCCGTCATCGACGGCGTGCCCCGCACCGCGCCGGCCCTGTTACGCGCGTGGCGCGTGCAGCAGAAAGCGTCTACGGTCGGATTCGACTGGAACCGCATCGAGCCGGTCTGGGATAAGATCCGGGAGGAGACCGAGGAGCTCACGCGGGAAATCGACTCGAACGAACCCGCCCGGATGGAAGAGGAACTCGGCGATCTGCTTTTCGCACTCGTCAACCTCGCGCGGTTCATCCGGGTCAATCCGGAGGAGGCCCTGCGCAAGGCGGTGGACAAATTTTCCGGGCGGTTCAGACAAATCGAAGAGACCCTGATCCGTCAGGGCAGGGATATCCGGCAAACCCCGCTCGAAGAGATGGACGCCATCTGGAATCAGATCAAGGAAGGGGAATCCTGATCCCTCCGGTAAAATCTCAGAGAATACCGCCATGAAAATCACGCTCGCTCAACTCAACCCGACCATCGCCGATTTTCCGGGAAACCTGAAAAAAGCGGAGGCCGCAGTACACCGGGCGCGGTCGGACGGGTCAGACTTGGTCGTGTTCCCGGAGCTTTTTCTCACGGGGTATCCACCACGGGACCTGCTCGAGCGGCACGATTTTGTGTCCGAGGCGGACCGGGCACTCGGGCGGCTGATCGAAATCTCCGCCCGTTTTCCCGAACCGGGCATCCTGATGGGCACGATTCAGCCGACGCAGAAAGGCACGAGCCACCTGTTGTACAATTCCGCCCTGCTGATCCGGGACGGCCAAATCCTGTTTCGACAGCACAAGTCCCTGCTGCCGACGTATGACGTGTTCGACGAGGCCCGGTATTTCGAACCGGCCGGCGCCATCCGTGTATACGAATACGCCGGGGAAAAACTGGGTGTCACGCTCTGCGAGGATGCCTGGAACGACACCGGGATCCTGCCCGGGCGCGCCTACGGCCTGGATCCCGTCGAAGCGCTGGCCCGCAACGGGGCGACCCTGCTCGTCAATCTCTCCGCCTCCCCCTTCCACGCGGGCAAGGAGACGGTCCGCTATCGCTTGTTGCGGAACCATGCCACACGCCATCGCGTCCCGTTCGTCCTGGTCAATCAGGTCGGCGGAAACGACGAATTGCTCTTCGACGGCCGCAGCCTGATCCTCGATCCGGATGGAAGATTGCTTGCCGATCTTCCCTCATTCGAAGAAACGGTCCGGACGATCCGCCTCGACGCCCCGCCCGTTGCGGACGTTTTCCACCCGCGGGACCCGGTCGGATCGGTTCACGACGCCCTGGTCCTGGGCGTGTCGGATTATTGCGTGAAATGTGGATTCGGTAAAGTCCTGCTGGGACTCTCCGGCGGGATCGATTCCGCCGTGGTGGCCGCGATCGCCGCCCGGGCGCTCGGACCGGAGAACGTGACCGGCGTGGCCATGCCTTCCGTGTTCACCTCCGCGGAAAGCAATGAGGATGCCGCGAAACTGGCCGCCAATCTCGGCATCCGTTTCCGGATCATCCCGATCGAACCGCTCCGTACGGCCATGCTGGATCTGCTGAGCCCGGAATTCGAGGGACTGCCTGAAGACACGACGGAAGAAAATATCCAGGCTCGGATCCGGGGAAACATCCTCATGGCGCTGTCGAACAAATTCGGCGCCCTCACACTCTCGACCGGCAACAAGAGCGAACTGTCCATGGGATACTGCACGCTGTACGGGGACATGAGCGGCGGCCTCGGCGTGATCTCGGACGTCCCCAAGACCCTGGTGTACGACCTGGCCCGGTTTATCAACCGGGAGACGGAACACATCCCCCGGCGTATTTTGGAGAGGCCGCCCTCCGCGGAACTGAAGCCGGATCAGAAAGACGAGGATACCCTCCCCCCCTATCCGGTTTTGGACCGCATCCTTGAACTGTATCTGGACGAGGGAAAATCGGAAGAAGAAATCGTGGCCGCCGGTCTGGATGCGGAGACCGTCCGCCGGATTATCGATACGGTTCGGCGAAACGAATACAAACGGCGGCAGGCCCCGCCCGGCCTCAAGGTGACTTCCAAGGCCTTCGGCATGGGACGCCGCATGCCCGTCGCCGCGAAATTCCGTGCGGACTGAGGAACGGTTTCTCCAGGAAATACCGGGACGCCTGATGTGCCATTCAGACGATTCCAGTCCCGATCGATCCCGCATGACGGATCAACGCAACCCGATACCGGATGAATAAGACGTTTCTCAAGGTCATTTCGGCCAGCCGCAGGGAGGAGATGACGGGATTCGCCCCAGACCGCCTGATCTCCCTGCTCGAAACACGCTGCCCCCCCGAACGGGTCCATACACTGGTCCTCTGGACGAAATCCCCGCGGAATCTCTTGTCCCACACCCGGCTGAACCGGCTTCTCAAAGAATTCGATCAGGTCACGCTGCATCTCACCGTGACGGGCATGGGCGGCACACCGCTCGAACCGGGCATACCCGAACCGGGACGGGTATTGGAACTGCTTCCGGATTTGGTGGGATTCGTCGGAGATCCACGACGGATCGCCTTCCGCTTCGATCCCATCGTGCATCTGATCCTGCCGGACGGCCGTCCTTACAGCAATCTGAATCGTCTCCCCGAAATCCTCCCCCGGGTCCGGGCTGCGGGAATCACGGATCTCATCGTCAGCCGGATGTCCGCCTATCCCAGGGTTATCAGGCATCTGGGAGAATGCGGTCTCCGGCTGTTCCCGCAAACCGGGGAGGCACGACAGGAAGAGGCGGATCATCTCCGTTCCCTGGCGGCGGCCGCGGGGATGGTGCTCTCCGGCTGTTGCGTACCGGACTGGCCGGCTTCCTCCTGCATCGACGGACCGCGTTTATCGGCTCTCCATCCCGGACATGCGATCGCGGATCGCACAAAAGCCGCGGCCCAGCGCCCCCGATGCGGCTGCACGAAGAGCTGGGATATCGGATGGTACATGCCCTGTCCCGGCGGATGCGTGTACTGCTACGCGAATCCGGTGATCCGGACGAAACGGGAGGAAATGGAGTCCTGGCATCCGGAATCGTGAGACGTCCTGACTCATAAAAAAAAGCCCCTTCCCGGGGAAGGGGCTTTCACTGATCTGAAAGGAAATGGACATCTGGGTAAAACATCCGACCGGTTTGAGAATGGAACGTTTACGCGTATTCCGTGTCCGGCCTGCCGTCTCCTTTATTCACCCTCACGCCGCGGATCATCCGATTTTCGGGAGATTTGCGAGAGATTTGTTCATCTCCTCCTCGGAGAATTCATAATCCTCGAGTTCATTATGCAAATATTTCTGGTAGGAGGCCAGGTCGAAATGGCCGTGCCCGCTGGCGTTGAACGCGATCACCTTCGCCTCGCCGGTCTTCTTGCACTCCAGCGCCTCGTCCATGACCGCGCGTATGGCATGTGAGGTCTCGGGCGCCATCAGATGGCCCTCTGCCTGTGCGAAACTCACCAACGCTTCGAATACCGCATTCTGGTGATAGGCTTTGGCTTCGATGAGCCCCAGATCGTAGAGATGACAGACCGTGGGCGCCATACCGTGATAACGCAAACCACCCGAATGGATCGGGGCCGGAATGAAATCATGTCCCAGGGTGAACATCTTGAGAAGCGGCGTGGTGCAGGCCGTGTCTCCGAAATCGTACCGGTACAAGCCCTTCGTCATGGTCGGACAGGCCGTGGGCTCGACGGCGATGATCCGGGTCTTTTTCTTGTCGACGATCTTGTCGCGTACGAAGGGGAAGGAAAATCCGGCGAAATTGGACCCGCCTCCGGCGCAACCGATGACGACATCGGGATATTCTCCCGCGATTTCGAACTGTTTCAAAGACTCCAAACCGATGACGGTCTGATGCATCATCACGTGGTTCAGGACGGAACCGAGTGAATATTTGGTATCATCCCGTTTGGCCGCCTCTTCGACTGCCTCGCTGATCGCGATGCCGAGCGATCCGGGAGAATCAGGATGGAGAGACAGAATCTTCCTGCCCGCCTCGGTCTGCGTACTCGGACTGGGGATGCAGGTGGCGCCCCAGGTTTCCATCATGATCCGCCGGTAGGGTTTTTGTTCGTAACTGATCTTCACCATATAAACCTTGGCTTCAACGTCGAAGAGTCTGCACGCAAAAGCCAGGGCACTCCCCCATTGTCCGGCGCCGGTTTCGGTCGTGATGCGTTTGACGCCTTCCATTTTGTTGAAATACACCTGCGCGATGGCCGTGTTGGGTTTATGGCTGCCCGCGGGACTGACGCCCTCCCATTTGTAATAGATTTTGGCGGGCGTATCGAGTATCTTTTCCCAGCGCCTCGCGCGTACCAGCGGAGACGGCCGCCAGATCCGATATATGTCCTGCACCTCTTCCGGGATATCGATCCAGCGGTCCTGGCTGACTTCCTGCTTGATGAGTTCCATCGGGAAAAGCGGTGCCAGATCCTGCGGTCCGATCGGTTGCCCGGTACCCGGATGCAACACCGGAGGGAGGGGTTTCGGGAGATCCGCCTGGATGTTGTACCATTGTTTCGGCATGTCTTTTTCTGACAGATTGATTTTCGTGTCGGCCATGCAGCGCCTCCTTGATGGATTATGATTCGGTTTCGGCCTTATTTGTGAATGAGCCGGTAAGAAACGGATTGTTTGTCTTTCATGATTTTTGCGCCCCGCGTGATCTTGCAGAGGCTGATCCGGAGATCGGATGCGATTCTCCGCTGGGTGACGCCCTGATCGAGCAGTTTCATCAGTTTCCAGCGGAGCGCGAGCGTCTGCCGCTCCGATTCGGTAAAGATTTCCTGGAAAAATTGTTCCATCATGACCGGATCGTCGATCCGGGTGAATACGTCTACCAGTTCGGAATGTTCAGGCATAACACCTCCCGTGGTTTCTACTTGAAGAAGCAATATAAAATATTAATCTTTATTATGCAATAGTTTTCTTGACAGCATGTCCGGTAAAATTCATTCTGTTCATCCGATCCGGGAATTTCTTCAAAAAAAGCCTGGAGTGTCTCCAATTTGAATCGATATAAATTAATATCCAGGGTTTCTCCGAATTAATTTTTTTAGTTTAAAACTGATTCACCAGCCCTACATGCACCTTGCCCTGCATGATACCGTCTCCCTCACCGAGTCCGTAATCGATCCCGATGAGCCCCAGCCGCGTCTCGATCCGCAGCCCGAATCCCCAGCCGAGCTTTTCACCGCGCACGAGTCCCCGTACCGTCTCGCGCCGCTGATACATGCCGCCGTCCAGGAAAACGAAGACGCGGGACCGGCGTCCGATGAGATACCGGTGCTCCAGATTGAACCAGGCGACCAGATCCCCACGGAACGCATCTTCGATATAACCGCGAAGCGTGGTCGCCCCTCCGAACCGTGCCTGCTCGGTGACCGGCGTAAATCGTTCTCCGCTTCTGATCTCTATACCATGCAGCCCCGTAAAAATCACCTGCCGTCTCGCAATCCGAAAAACGATTTCGAAATCCAGATCGATCCTTCGGGTTACGACCGAGAGGGGGCCTTCGACCGAGGGAATAAGAAAATCAGGGCCCGTGATCCGTTTTCTCCCCGTGGAGAAGACCGTGTGATACCGCACGCCGCGTGTCGGGTTGAACGGATCGTTGAACGTGTTGTACCCGATGCGGCCGGCTACCACCCAGGCCTCGGTCTGCATGAATCCCATCAAGGTGCTCCCCAACGAATCGGGCAGGATGGATTTACGCCCGCCTTCCAGTCCGAGTGACAGCGTAGCCGTGGGCGCGAACCGGAGAGAGAGCCTCCAGTCCCGTTCCAGATATGTCGTATCGCGGATTTGTTGTTCGAAACGACCGCCCGCAAAGAGGGGATATCCGAGCAGCCAGGGTTCCTCATATCCGACCCGCATGGCCTGGGAATACATATCCTTCTTCTCCCAGTAAATCAAAACCCGGCGGCCTGTTCCCAGCAGATTCTGAAATGAGAAATCCAACCGCCCCGTCACCGAACCCCGCCTGCCTTCAACTGGTGAGGGAGAATATCCCGCCACCCCCTCGACCGTGTTGGGCCGTCCCTCCTCGACCGGAAAGACGATATCCGCCCGTCCGTCCCGGAGGCGCACCTCGGGATCGGAAACCGACTCGAAATACCCGGTGCGCATCAGGTTGTCGCGTGCGGCCCGGAGCCGCGCCTGGCTGTAGATCTGTCCGGTGTGGATCCGTGTCTCACGCAGCACCACCCCTTCCCGTGTCGCGGAATTTCCCCGGGCGTGCAGCATGCCGAACCTGACCGGATCGCCGGGTTCTACGGTCAGCACCACATCCAGTAACGGATCATGCGGACTCTCCTCCAGGTTCAAAGAATCGACGATCACGCGGGCCAGCGGATATCCGGTATTCTCATATCCGATGAGTGCGTTCTCGATATCCGACCCGAGGCGGGCGGAATAGAAGACGGCGCCGGGTTCCGTATCCCAGTTCCGGGTCAGGGCATCCGCGGCGGACGGATGGACGCCGTGAATCCGCACGTCCCGGACACGGACGGGACCGCCTTCACGCAGCCATATCGACACATCCGCACGCGTCGAATCCGGCGCATAGTCTGTGCGGACCGAATCGATCCTGAAAAACCAGCGGCCGTCGTTTTGATAGGCTTCGATCAGCCTGCCGAGCGGAACGGAAGGCCAGCCGTCCGGCAGGGGCCGGCTGGTCGCGAGGGACAGCGTTTCGAGAATCTCCCTCGCACTTTTAGCACGGTTTCCATGAACATGGATCCGCCTCACCTCGGCCGCATCAGCCCGTACGGCCCGGGGAAAGCAGGGGATGAGGCAAATCCATAAAAACAGATGGGCCCGGAATGCGGGACGTGCATACCGGACCGGCCGATCCCGACGGTTTCTTTCCCGGTTTGCCGGACACAAGGTGTTTCGTCCCGGACAATCATGGAACGACCCATCCGGAATCATATATTTAGATTTTATAATCTCAGATTTATCATTTTTATTTTTCATTTTTGATTTTTTCATTTTTAAAAGAACGCCCTCACCTCGACCTGTCCGGTCTGATACAGCCCCTCACGCCACGGCTCGTTTCGGGCCCGCCAGGTCAGTGTCGCCTGCATGTGACTCGCCATGCGGTAACTGAAAAACAGATTCCACCGGGTCGTGCGTCCGGGCTGATCGCCTGCCAGCATTTCATAGGGAAGCGCACCGTCGGCGGGGCGGGCCGTCACCTTCCCCGTTTCCAGTTCTGCCCGCAGATGCCCCCGGCCCCTGAACGCCAGACCGATCCGGGGCAGGAAAAACAGAGAGGATGCCGAGGTGACTGGATCCGGATACAGGTCCTTCGCACCGCGTACCCGCGTCTTCAGAGCCAGCTCGATCTGCTGTCTGGGACGCACGGAAGCCTCGAGGGTCCATGTCGAGATGCGGATGTCCCTGTCCGGCCTGCCCGGATTTTCATATAATTTCTCATCGCTCCGGTATTCATACTCTCCGAGTAATCCGAATGACGACGTGGGACTGGCCTTGATCCGGATACCCCGATCGACGAGATGCCGGCGCAATCCTTCCCGGGCCATCCGGTAATCCTCGGAATCATTGCGCTGAAGTAAAAGACGAATGGTCAGGAAACCGCCCCGGGGAAGATATTCGAGCTCGTGCCAGTTTGAGACGAGTCCGCTCACCACGGTCGTATCCGAGCCCCATGCGGGGGCGGCCGCCGCCCGGTTGACCCGAATGAAGTCCCTCATGCGGTCTCGTCTCTCGATCCGGATCCGGGACCGTCCCCGCAATGCGGAGAGAATCCGGCCGAACCCGGTTTTGCCGCGGAGGAACCGGCCCGGATGCAATTCGAAATCGATCCCGGACTTCAGGTCGTTGACCGGGATGAAGCGACCCGTCTGTATCATGCGGATCAACAGGTCTCCGTCCGGATCGGGAATCAGCTCGTTCAGTCGTTCATCGAGCCGGTAATTGCCGAATCCCGAACCGACTTGCAGGGTATCGCGCACCATATCCGAGACCTGGGTCGATGAAAACTGATAATTCAGGGATCCCTCGAAAGCCCGGCGGAACACGGCGAACCGCATCCGGGCGTCGGCCAGGTTCGAGAGCTGATCCTCCGTCCCGGGATCGGCGTAATCGCGTGTGCGGTGTGTGTACGAAAACGAAGAGGAATACGCGGATCCGAATCCGAGATCCACGCGCGCCCGATGGGTCCGGGCCAGCGAATACGCCCCCAGCCTGCCGGAATCATACCGGCGGTCATCCCGGAGTCCTTCCTCGAACGAGACACCGACCGGCCCGCTCCGGAAACCCAGCAGCCCGGTGATCGCGTCAAACATAAATCCGGATTTGAGGGAATCGGCGCCGTCCTTGCGATGTTCGCCTTCATACCGCAGCTCCGGCTGAAATTTCCAGACCTGCGCGGTCAGCAAACCGTTCTGACGCATCCAGGATCCGTCCGGCCTTTCCGGACTCTCGCTGCCGATCCATTCGGCCCGGTAATCCAGTTTGGGAAGGACGGGATGGGAAAGCCGGGTCCGGATCAGGCGGCGATCCGACGCATACTCCGCGCCGCGGTTCATGCTGCCGGCCTCCCCTTCGATCTGGAAAACCGGGATCGGGGCGTATGTGGCCCGGAACTCCCGAGATTCCTCCCCCCAGACCCGGCCTTCCTCCGCGCCCCATTTGCGGCCGTGCTCGATCTCCGTGGTCCGCCCCAGGGGACGGAAACGGTCTCCCACATGCCGGAGACGGGTCCCGAATCCGAACCGGCCGAACGATCGTCCCGCGACTGTAAGGGGGCGGCTTGCCGCATCGAGCCGTCCTTCGAAGGCCGCACCCCGGTTGTCCGCGTTATCCCGGTCTGAAAACCGGTTCAGGTCCTGATCGCTGAATGCCGCCTCGCCGGTCAGCAAGATATCCCGGCCCAGACGGATTTCGGAAGCCAGTCCGGCCATCTGATTCCGCCTGGCGAGCGGAAGCCGGATGTGAGGCAGATAGGTGCCCCGTCCCGCCCCCTCGTACCGGTACAGTCCGTATCCATGGAACGAGTAGTCCCCCCTTCCGTAACCGACATGAGAAAACCGGACGGTGTGATCCCCCCGGCCTTCGCCGACATGGACCCAGATCACGGTGCCCAGTGAATCATGGCGCACGTAATTGCCGGATCCCGGACCCGCATAGCGCGCACCGGAGACTACGGCCGAATCCGGATTGTCCCCCGCCGCCTTCAACACGTCCAGATATTCCTCCGTGAGGGGAAATTCGATGGGGTTATCCTTGTCGTCCCCCTCGCTCAGGAAAGTACTGCGCAACGTGATCCGTTCGCCCGCGATCCGGGCCTCGGCCTGCGCGCCGTAAAGTGTTTTCTGGAACTGCTGATCGGAATACTCGAAATCGACCGTGATCCGTGAATCCCCGGTGATGAGCCGGTTCCGCGTGAAGGTGATCTGTCCAAGGCTGTATTCGATGACATAATCGTAATCTTCTCCACGCGTCATGGGTTCACCATCGATGAACACCTTCTCCGTGCCGGCGAGGACGATGATGTCCTGCCGCCCCCCTTCCCCCGTGAGCTGATAGGGACCCTGATTGCCCTCCCGCCCGTTGAAATGGCGTGTCGCGAATGTGCCTTTCGAGGCCGCGCCCATCAGCGTGACCGCACCCTGGGCGGATTCGGCGCGTATCGATGCCCCCTGGAGTTTCCGGGAATAGGCGCCGAAGGCCGATCCCCCCGCTTCGTAGACGAAATCACCCAGCCTCGCCCTGAAATGCGGGGAAATCACGTCGACGAAGACCTTGTCGATTTCCTGGAGTGTCCGGGTGTTTCCCTCCGGCTGAATCGGGGTATTCTGATCGGTCAGGGAGGCGATGACTTCCACATCCGGGGTGATGCGCCCTGAGACCTGAAGGCGCAGTCCCGATTCGAGGCGCATGCCCTGATTCGTGCCGACCGTAATTCCGCGGAAGATGGAGCCGCTCTGACGGAGTTCCTCGCCGTACCCGGATTCCTTTTTTTCGGCCGGATCCGATATCCCGACCGCCGCGGGCGAAACCGAATCGGATCCGGCCGAGACGTCCGCGGGGGCATGCCGGCGCCGGTAAACGGAGTCGAGACGCACGGGCAGGGCGCGGTAGGTGATCCGGAGGCGGCTGCCCGGTTCGGGCGGTTCGGTGAAACGGATTATGCCCTGCTGATAGGCTGTTTCGTAGCTCCCTACCGGCAAAATCAGGCTGTCCCGGCAGACCGACACGCTTCCCGGAATGAGGAAGCGGTGCGGAAGGACGCAAATGCTGTCTCCCGAAGCCGGACAGGTGACGGAATGACGCAGGGGATCCGCGTACGGGACCGCGCCCTCCGCGGAGAGGAAACCGAGCAGGACGAGGAACAAGCGGTATGTGAACTCGGACTTCACGAAACGCATCGGGATATATCGCATGCAGACTGTCGGCCGGCCGCAAGACGGATTCACTCGACCGGTTGCTTCCAGAGAAACACATCGATCATGCAGCGCTTCCTGTCGAGCACGTAGATCCGGTTCCGCAGGCAGGCCACGGCGACCGGTTCACCGAAGGCCATTCCCAGAATCTGCGGAAGGCGGATCCGGCCCGACGGATGCCCCGGTTTCAGGAAGCAGACGACCTCTTTCAATCCGGAATCCGCGACGAATATCCAGTCATCCACCACACACAGGTCCGCCGGATTCCCGAGAATCCGGTCTCCGAACCGGTATAGGAAATTGCCCAGATAATCAAACACCGTGATGCCTTCGGCGCCGGAAACAAATATGCTGCCGGGCCTGCCGAACGCCAGCCGCCTGGGTTCGACGAGCCGACCCGCTCCGGCATCGAAACCGCCGAACGAGATCTGCGGGCGGCCGGCGACATCCAGCTTGAGAATACGCCGGTTCTGTCCGTCGAGGCAGACGAGCTCGCCCTGCGCCGAGAGCGCCACATCGCGCGGATATCCGAAGACGAGATGGTCGGGCCAGTGCGCCTCGGCGCGAAATGTCCCGATAAAGTGCAGGTCTTTGTCGAACCGCTGGATACGGTGGTTTTGATAATCCGCGACGAAGACATCCAGCCCGTTTTCCGCCCACACGGCGACCGGCGTATCGAACTGACCGGATTCCCAGCCGAATCCCCCGATTTCGGTCACGAATTCACCCGAAGGGGCAAGTTTCTGGATACGGTGATTTCCCGTATCGGCGATATAGAGGAACCCGGCCGGACCGACTGCCAGCCCTTCCGGATTCCTGAATTCCCCCGCCCCCTTTCCCGGCCCGCCCCAGCTTGCGAGATATTCGAAATGAATCCCGGGCGTCTCCGCCCGGAGAATCGCGAGGCAGGTCAACAGGCCGATACAGGACAGGACCCTGGTTTTTTTCACATCAACCCGACCTGCCCGGCAGCTTTTCGGATATCTGATCATGGATTTTTTGGACAAGCGCCTCTTTTTGTGCCGCATCCAGCAGTTTGGGATCGATCACCGGATGCACGAACAGGGTGAGATCTCCACGCCGGATGCGTTTCTTTTCCTCGAAAACGCGAAAGGATCCGTTGACCGTGAGCGGGACGATCGGCACGCCCGCCTTGATGGCCATCTGCACGCCCCCGGGTTTGAACGGCCCCATCCGCGCGGACCGGCTGCGCGTCCCTTCCGGGAAAAGCAGCATGTTGTTCCCGGCGTGCACGGCCTGAATCCCTTTCTGGATGTTGCGCAGGGAATGGTGCAGTTTCTTCCGGTCGATGAATATACAGTCGAGCGCCTTCATCCAGAGCGGCAGGATGGGGACCTTCATCAACTCGATCTTCGCGATGAATCCGATCTTGCGGCGCAGCGCACCGAGAACCAGCGGGATGTCGAAATTACCCTGATGGTTGCCGATGAAACAGACCGCGCGGTCCCGCGGCAGGTTTTCGAGTCCGGTCACGGTCACACGCGACCCCGTCATCCGGACCACCCAGCTAGCCCAGGCGGGAACGACCAGCGCGACATATCGTGCGGCAGTCCGCGGCTTCTTCAACAACTTGAGGATCAGATAGGGCAGATACATCACGACGGTGAGCATCAGGGTGACCGTAAACCAGAGTGCATAAAGGATTGTGAACAGCATACACATTCTCCAGGTTGGTTCGCTGGAAAAGAATAACCGTTTTTCGGATGATTGTCAAGGGCTTTTTGATTTCGCGAGAAAGTTTTATCTTGCCATCTTAACGGGATTTCTCTATTTTTAAACGGACGTCATCAAGTCTGGATCGGGGATATCCATGAAACTCTTTTCTTTTCAAAACGAGGACGGCGAAGTCTGCATCGGGGCGGAATGGGAAAAAGGGCGCTTCAACCTGACCGGCGCCTTCGCCGTATATCAGCACGCCAAACGGATTTCGCCTCCGGTCTCGTTCGCATTCCTCCAGGTCATGATCGAGATGGGCTATTGTTCGGGACAGGTGGTCGCGAACATCTTCGAGGATTCCTGGGTCCGCTCGAAACTGCATACCCTGCGCCTGCCCGAACAGGTCGTCATCGACCTGCCGATACACCGGCCTTCCAAGATCGTCGCGATCGGCCGGAATTACCGGGCGCATGTCCGGGAATTGAATCACAGGATGCCGACGGAACCCGTCTTCTTCTGCAAGGCCTCCTCGGCGCTGATCCCGCATGAAAAGCACATTGAAATTCCGTCCTGGCTGGACACGCGTGTCGACCATGAGGCGGAACTGGGGCTCGTCATCGGGAAAACAACCCGGAATGTGACGGAATCCGAGGCGATGGACCATGTGGCCGGTTACACCATCGTCAACGACGTCACGGCGCGCGCCATGCAGAAAGGAGACATCGACGCCGGGAATCCCTGGTTCCGCTCGAAGAGCATCGACACCTTCTGCCCGGTCGGCCCCTGTCTCGTGCCGGCGGATGCGATGCCGGATCCTCAGAACCTGGACATCACACTCACGGTCAACGGAGAGGTGCGTCAGAACGACAACACGAAAAATATGATCTTCCCCATTCCGAGGCTGGTCAGCGAGGTCGGCCGGTATATGACCCTGTATCCGGGCGACATCATCGCCACGGGCACGCCCGAGGGGGTCGGGCCGATCAAGGACGGCGATGAGATCGAGATCTCGATCACGGGACTGGGGACGCTGAAGAACACCGTGAAACAACTCTAAAAAAAAGCCGGGTTTCGGTTCGGAATCCTCAGGATCGCCGTTTTCTCCGTGTTTGGTTGAATCCGGTAATGCAACGAAAAGGGGACAATCATCCCCCCGCAGGTTCGTCATCCGCCCGCGATGCCATCCGGCCAGATCCCTCATTTCCAACCGAACTCATTTCCGATGATGGTATAATTCCCCCAGAAGAGCCGGGGATCTTCCCCCCCGCGATCTGACGGCTCTCGGACAATTTGTGTTCATCCGGATGACCCAATCCGAATCAAGATATTCATTATCCGGAAAATGGATTTTATTTAAAACCATTATTTTTTATATTGCACATCAGATGAATTCTTGTTATCCTATATTTGAATCATTCATCCGAACATCCAGAAGGAGAATGCATGAAAATCCTCGTCACCGGCGGGGCCGGTTTCATCGGTTCGCATATCGTGGATAGTTTCATCGGCCAGGGTCATGATGTCGTGGTGGCGGACAATCTTACGACCGGCCAGACGAAGAATCTGAACCCGAAAGCCGCCTTTTATCTGATGGACATCCGGGCCGCCGAGCTGGGAAAACTGTTCGAACAGGAAAGACCGGACGCCGTCTGCCACCAGGCCGCCCAGATGGATGTGCGCAAATCCGTGGCCGATCCGCTCTACGACGCGGATGTGAACATCCGGGGGACCCTCAATCTCCTCCAGAACTGCGTGAAAAACGGGGTCGGAAAATTCCTCTTCGCCTCGACGGGCGGCGCGATCTACGGAGAGCAGGAGGCCTTTCCCTGCGACGAGTCCCATCCCACGCGGCCGGTCTCGCCGTATGGCGTGGCCAAGCAGACGGTGGAACGCTATCTCCATTACTATCAGGTCGAATACGGCCTCACCTACTCCATCCTGCGGTATGCGAACATCTATGGACCCCGCCAGAATCCGGCGGGCGAGGCCGGCGTCGTCGCCATCTTCGCGGACCGGCTTCTCAGGGGCCGGCAGCCGGTCATCAACGGGGATGGAAAGCAGACCCGCGACTACACCTATGTCGGCGATGTGGCCCGGGCCAATCTGCTCTGCCTGGCTCGCAGGGAAAACGAAATCTTCAACATCGGGACGGGGATGGAAACCGATGTCAACACGCTGTTTCACATGCTGAATGAAATCACCGGCGGGAAGGCGAAGGAAGTCCATGGACCGGCAGCGCCGGGAGAACAGCGCCGCAGTGTCATCAGTTCTCAGAAGGCCGGGGAGAAAATCGGGTGGGAACCGGAAACGGATCTGCGGTCCGGTCTCCGTGAGACGGTCGCTTTTTTCAGCCGGAACACGCAATGAAGATCACCTTCGTCGGCACCGCCTCGGGCCGGACATCCGCAGAACGGGCGGCGTCCTGCCTGTACGTGGAAACCGGTTCGGGGAATTTCCTGATAGACGCCGGGGACGGCGCGGCGCGCGGGATCGTCCGGCTCGGCATCCCGTTTCATGCCGTCGGGGCCCTATTCATCAGCCACATGCACCCGGATCATGCGTCCGGGCTGATCCCTCTCCTTCAGCAGTTTTATCTCGCGGAACGCACCGATCCCCTGACCGTATATCTGCCCGCCTCCGCCGCGGGAAAGATGGAAGACCTCCTGTCCCTGTTCTGGATGGACAGCCGGAAATGGCCGTTCGATCTCCGCCTCACCCGATGGGAGACGGGCGTCCCGGTCCGGACCGGGAATTTCGAAATCCGCCCGCTGGAGAACGGACACCTCCCGGCCCGCGGGGAGAGCTTCAGTTTCATCCTCCGCGAAGGGGGGAAACAGTGTGTCTATACGGCGGACGTGGACGGGCTCGGTCATCTGCGGAAGGCCGGAGGAAGGACGGATTTGCTGATATCCGAGTGCACCCATATCGGGGTGGATGACATCCTCCGGTTTTCCGTCGAAAACAACATCTCACGGATCGTCGTCACCCACATCCCGGACGGGACGGATACGGATTCGGAGATGAAGAAAATTCCGGACGGAGGGGTCACGCTCCGTTTCGCCCGGGACGGAGACACCGTCACCGTTTGACACAGGAACGCCCATGGAATTCAAGAAATCCGACGACCCGGACCTGATCGGTCAATCCGAAGCCTTCCTCCGGCTCATGGAAAGCATCCGGCAGGTGGCGCCGGCCATGATCACGGTGCTCATCCACGGCGAAAGCGGCACGGGCAAGGAAGTGGTCGCACGGGCCTTGCACCGGCTCAGCCCGCGGAAAGACCGGCCGCTGCTGACCGTGAACTGCGGTGCCATCCCGGAAGGCATCCTGGAAAGCGAACTCTTCGGCCATGAAAAGGGCGCCTTCACCGGCGCGGTCGAATCCCGCAAGGGCTATTTCGAACTGGCCGACGGCGGCACGTTGTTTCTGGATGAAATCGGTGAGATGCCGCCCGGCACCCAGGTCAAGCTGCTCAGGGTGCTCGAGGAACAGGAATTCATGCGGGTCGGCGGCAACCGCATGATCCGGGTCGATGTCCGGATGATCGCCGCCACGAACAAGGATCTCGAGAAGGAAGTTCAGAGAGGACATTTCAGGAAGGATCTGTTTTACCGGCTCAATGCCGTCACCCTCCGCGTCCCCCCGCTCCGAGACCGGCGCGAGGACATCCGCCTTCTCACCCTCCACTTCGCCGGGGAGATCTGCCGGAAAAATCATATCCCCTTTCACGGATTCACATCCGAGGCCTTTCATGAAATGGAAGAACACGACTGGCCCGGGAATATCCGCGAATTGCGGAATGTGGTCGAACGGGTGCTGATTTTCGAAAAAGGGAACAAGGTGGACGGTTCGACCATCCGCCTGTATCTGCAGAAATCCACGATTCCCGACACGACCCTGCCCATCCCCCTCCACCGGAGTCCGGATCAGGCCGAACGCGAACTCATCTACCGGGCCCTCCTGGACATCCGCGTGGCCCTGGAGGATCTGAAAACCCTGATCCTTTCGTACCGGCCGAGGGAACTCACTACGGGACAGGGAGACGCGTCCCGGCGGGCATGGCCGCGGGTGGAAGACGGCGGACTCGAGGATCTGTCCCTGACGAACGTGGAGCGCCGGCTGATCCAGAAATCACTGGACCAGTTCCGTGGAAACCGCCGGAAAGCCGCGAAGGCGCTCGGCATCGGCGAACGGACCCTGTACCGCAAACTGAAGGAATACGGCCTTGAATAGGACACAATTACTCCTTGCCTGCCTGCTGAACGGATTCCTGCTCGTCTCATGCGGGATTTACAGTTTTTCGGGCTCGACCCTGCCCCCGCATATCCGGACCGTGGGCGTGCCCCTGTTCGAAGATCAGACCACGGAATTCGGCATCGACCAGAAACTGACCGACGCGCTCATCAAGGCCGTCCGCGATGACAATACCCTGAAAATCGCCGATCCGCGGGATGCAGACGCCATGCTGTCGGGCGCGATCACCCGCGTCGAAGACCGCGCGGGACAATACTCCGCCGAGGAAATCGCCACGGATTTCAGGGTACATGTCACGGTCAGTGTCCGATTCGAGGACATGCGCAAACGGACCGTGATGTGGGAGGGATCCCTATCCCAGTGGGGCATTTATGACGGCGCCGGGGTGGACAGACAGGAAGGCATCGCGGAAGCGCTCGATAAAATAGCGACGGACATTCTGAATCGTTCCCTGTCGGACTGGTAAGCGACAAATTATCCTTGCGATTCGGCCGGTGATTTCATAGATTATTTCAGATGTCCAATGAAATGGGATAGACGGAAATGATGAATCGCGACGAGCTCATCTCCCACCTGGAAGCCCGGCTGAGAGACAACCCCAAATCCCTGATATTCGCCTGGCTGGCCGATCTGTACCTCGAAGAAAACCGGATTCCCGAGGCCATCCAGTCCTGCACGGATGGCATCCGCCAGCATCCGTATTACGTCACCGGCCATTTCGTCCTCGCCAAGGCCTATCTGGCCAATCAGGAACATGAAAACGCCGAGGCGGCGCTGAAGAACGTACTCTCCCATGACAGAGAATTTCTGTCCGCGCACCTCCTGCTGGGCGACCTGATGAAGACGCTGGGCTGGGAGAACAAAGCCGCCGTCCATTATCGGGATATCCTGTCGATCGATCCGGCCGAAGATGTCGCCAGGGAACGTCTCGGCGCGCTGAGCGAAGCCCAGACCTGGGATTTTACCGCGGCCGAAGAGACGGCGGCCGCCCGTCAATCTCCCGAAGTCCCGATCGAGAAACAGGACGAGGACGCATGGGTCGACGACATCCGAGAGATTTTCCCGGACGAAATCCAGGCGTCCGCCCCGGCGGTCTCTCCCGACGACACCGGGGACGTCGGGGAGGAGCCGAAACGCTCCCTCAAGGAAACCCTGCAGGATCTGGATAATTTTCTCGACGAGAAATTCGCGAACCCCATTTCCGAAACGCCGGAATTCTTCTCGATCACAGACAACGGGGACTCCCCAACCGATCCGGAATCAGCCGTACCCGGTCCCGACGACGGGAAGATCACGGAGGAATTCCTGGGCAATGAGATTGCCATCCCTCCGATCCGGGAGGACGCGGATTCTCCGTCTTCAGAGACCGAAATCCGTCCCCCGGCGCCTGAACCGGAGGAGGATTCGGGGGAAGACCTGCTTGCCGACATCGGTATCCCCGATCCGGCCGACGGCAAAGACCTGATCACCGAACAGGATTTTCAGGATGCACTGGATGTGCTGGAACAGATGGGATCGGATACCGGACAGGATTCGACGGAAACGCGTGACCAGGCGATCACGGAAGAGCCGCCTGGATCGCCTCCGGAACAGGAAAGAACAGAATCCGACTCCTTTTCCGAAATCCGGGAATCCCCGGCGCCGCCGGAACCTCCGGACACCCCCGACGATGCCCCGCCAAAGAATTTGGTGGAACCCGAATTTACCGAAAAACCGTCCGAAAACGGACTCCCCTCATTCGATCTCGGGGCGCTGGATTTCGGCTCTGACACCATAAAACCGGATGCCCCGGCCGAAGATTCCGGAGAAACGGAAGTCTTACTCCCGGATACCGCTCCGCCGGAAGAATCCGAATTCAAAGCGACTCCGGACGCGGACGAAAGCATCGAAATCTCCCTCCCGGATGAATCCGGCTCAGACCATCCCGTCTCCGCCTCTCCCCCGTCCGCTCCGCCGGTTTCGGCCGAAGCGGACATTCCGGAAGAACCGATTCCTCCGGCTTCACCGGAAGCGGAACCGCCCGAAGCGCCTCCTCCGGTCCGGTCTGAAACGAAAAAAGCCGAACCCCCTCCTCCCCCCGTGCCCCCCGGGCCGGCGGAACCGCAGGAAAAACAGGCGGCGTCTTCCGAAGAAAAACCGGTTCCCGCCCCGGCGCCGGAGGAGCCCGGCGAACAGGGTCCCGCGCAGCCGGAACCGGCCGCCGCCCGGCGTATCCTCACGCCCACGCTCGGCGATATCTATGCGGCGCAGGGCAAATACGACAAGGCGATCGAAGTCTATCAGGAATTGCTGGGTCAAAACCCCGGAGTGACGCGGTATCAGGAGAAAATCGAGGAACTTCGTCAAAAAATGGATGAAGCGGGACAATAAATCCCCGCGGAAAACGACCCGCAAATTACGGACGACATCCTCTCCATGATTTCTGTCCTCATCGTCACCCACAACAACGCCGGGGACATCCCCGCCTGCCTCGACTCCCTGCCCTGGCCGGATATCCCCCTGGAAGTCCTCGTCATCGACAACCGTTCACGGGATGACACCGGAGAACGCCTCCGGCAGTGGAAAAACGCGCATCCGTCCCGGAACCTGCGACTCTTTCTCAACCGGGAGAACCGGGGTTTCGCAGCCGGAATCAATCAGGGGCTGGCAAACGCAACCGGAGATCCGCTCCTGATCCTCGGCCCGGACACCGCGCTTTTCCCCGACACCCTCCCGGTCCTGTCACGGAAGCTTTCGGCGGAGAACCGGGTCGGCGCGGCCGCGCCGCGGATCCTGGACTGGCGGGGAAACCTCCTCCCCTCCTGCCGCCGCTTTCCCCGGATGCATGACATCCTGTTCGAACTGACGGGACTCCCCCGCCTCTTCCCGGGGTGTTTCACGCCGAAATGGAAAATGCCGGAGTTCGACCACCGCACCGAACGCGAAGTCGATCAGCCCGAAGCCACCTGCCTCCTCGTCCGCCGCGGCGTGATCGATTCCGCCGGGATGATGGATGAACGATTCCCGATCTTCTTCAACGACGTGGACTGGTGCCTGCGGATCCGGCGCGCCGGATGGAAGATACTCTTCGCACCCGGCGCCCGCATCCGGCACCGGAAAGGGACGAGCGTGCGGCAGGATCCGATGCACCTCATCTGGAAATCGCATCAGGGATGTTTCCGTTATTTCCGTAAACACCGTTCCGGACGGTTTTCTTTGTTCGTCTTATCGGGTCTGGGAATCTTGCTGATCTGGACGGGAATCGTGCGGAGCGTCTTAGTGCGGACGGGAATCTTCAGGGATGTTTAACGGGTTGAATGCGCCTGTTCCCGAAGGCATGCTCGGGAGGCCGATTTCCAGCCGGCGGTATCAGCCCGTCTCACGCTCAATCCATACGACTCAATTCGCATCCGTGATGGTATACGCGACCACGGGATTCGTCTCCCGGCCGGGGGGCGTCCCGGCCGGAATAAACAAATCGGATCTTCCCGCCTGATCCGGTTCGGTGACCAGGATTTCGAGCGAGGATTCCTTTCGCTCCGGGTCCGGTGATGTGCTCACCGTCACCTTCCTGGATTCCGAACCCGCCTGCCAGGTCAGGCTGGCGGTCACACCGGATTCTTCCGGTTCCGCGGATTTACGGACCTCGAAAACCTGCGGACGGATAATCCGGATCAGAATCCGATGGGAACAGGACTCGCCACCCGTCGAAATGGAAGGAGACAGGATTCCCGCCGCAACACATAAAACGGATGACCACCGCCTCATGTTTGCCGCTCCTTTCCCCGGGATATGTTTTTTTCGGACGGAAGATGGACACTGGTATTATCCCCAATTATGACGAAAAAGTCAAGAATAAAATCATTCCGTCACATATTCAGGCGTGAACAAACCCTGAAAAATCGCCATCCGTCCGGTGAAAACCAAAATCCTGTTTGCAAACGCGGGTGTAGTTGTGTATTTTATCGCATCCCAAAGGAACGGTCATGGAACTCGAAAGACTTCGCGATCATCTGAAACAGAAACCCGGCGCGACCGAGGAGATCCCCTTCGGCCCGGGGGTCCTGGTCTACAAGGTCAGGAACAAAATGTTCGCCCTGCTCGCCTGGGAGGAAGATCCCCTGCGTATCAACCTGAAATGTGATCCCGAACACGCGGAGGGGCTGCGCGCCATTTATCCCGCCGTGCTTCCCGGGTACCACATGAATAAGCGGCACTGGAATTCCGTGGTTTTGGACGGAAGCATTCCGCCCGATGTCCTGGAGGAGATGATCGCGGATTCCTACTCCCTCGTCGCACGGGGCCCGCGCGGGTCCGGCCGGAAAAGACCGGGATGATGCATGAGGCGAATCTTTTCTAATTCAGGAAACGTAATAACAAGCAACCGTACTTCAATAAAGATGACTCTTAAACCTTGAAGCGGGACGATTTTGAGAAAATATGGAGGGAACCGATGAAACGATGGACGGGATTCATCCTGCTGATTTGTCTTCTGAACGGCGCGATTCAGGCTCATGATGCGCCCCCCCCGACGCTGGATGCGGCGAAATCCCTGCTGGATGCCGGGCGGGTGGGGGATGCGGCCGAAATGCTCCGCCGGATTGCGGAAGAAGAACCCCTGAACCCCGAGATCCTCGCCTGGGCGGGGCTGGCGATCGGCATGCTCTCGGGTCAATCCCAGCAGGATTATATGGCGGCGGGCCGTTACGCCATGGAATCGTTCGGATATCTGGACAAGGCCGTCGGGCTGGATCCGAATCAGGTCCAGGCGCGTCTCTACCGCGGCGTCATGGGTGTGAACGTCCCCCCGTTCATGAACCGGCTCGACCAGGCCGTGGATGATCTGCTGGCCGTGCTCCGAATTCAAAAAAGCCGGCCGGACCGGGTGAGACCGCAGGACCATCTGCTGGCCTGTCAGACCCTCATGACCGGGTACGAGAAAAAAGGAGAAACAGACAAGGCCGTGGCCGTGGCCGCCAGCATACTGGAACGGTTTCCGGACGGGCCCGATCAGGATACCCTGCGCGCGAAGGTGGAATCCCGGCGCGCCGAAAACCCCGAATTGAAGCCTTTCGACATCGATGCCGAGACGGCTCCGGAACCGCTCACGGACGAAGAAATCGCCGCGAATCTCGCGAAGGCCGGACTGCTGATTGCCGGGAATGAGCCGGAAGAAGCGCTCGCCCTGCTGAAAGAGACCGCCGAACGCAATCCGGCCGCCACACCGGAAATCCATGCGCTCTTACTGCGGGTGATGTCCGCGCTCGTCAACCGGGGATATGACGAGCGAATCCGGCAGGATACCGATATCCGTTCGAAACAGGCCTTTGAACTCATACACTGGTCCGATCAGGCCGTACTCGCGTTTCCCGATGATCCCCGGTTCAGACTGATCCGGGGAGTCATGGGCATCAGCATGCCTTTCTTCGTCGGCAGACTGGACCAGGGCATCTCCGATCTGACAGGAATCGCGGAAAGCGATGCGCCGGATTCGCTGAAGGCCCAGGCGCTCTACTGGCTGGGTGTCGGCCATACCCGGAAGGCGATGGATTACTGGAACACGGTGGCCGTGAAATTCTCCGGCTTTCCCGCCTGCCAACTCGTCCTGAACGCCATGCGCCCGCCGATCGACAAAATCAACACGGACCGGCTCAGAAAACCCGTCGTCACGATCAACTTCATCAGCGGCTATCAGGATCAGCTTCCCCCGCAGACCGCGGTCTGGATCGAGGACGACAAAGGCCGGTACGTCCGGACGATTTATGTCTCGGGATTCAGCGGCCATGTGAAGGAAAAACAGGTGGTGTTGCCCGCCTGGGCCGGCTCATCCGCGTTTCAGGGTGTGGACGGCGTGACCGGCGCCAGCATCGATCTGGGCGAGCACGTTTTGGTCTGGGATCTGACCGACCTGGAAGGCAAACGCGTCCCCAAAGGCAAATACGGTGTCAAAGTGGAGGTCTCCCACTGGCCGAGCATGAAATACCAGGCCGTCTCCGCCGAAATCCGTGTGGGCGACAAGACGGAGAAAACGGTCGTGAAAGAGGGCTATTACGTTCCCTATCTGGAAGTGTCCTATCTGTCCAGATGAGTTCCCGTAAAATTGAAACGGCGATCCGCAGTATGGCGGATCGCCGTTCATGAATCCTCATCGATTAATTCACCGTTCTGGCAATCCTCAGGATCGCGGGATTCCAGTCGAGTCCTTCCTGTACCGAACCGACGGTATTCAATACAATCTTGGGTTTTCCGTCATCCCCGACACCAAAACCCAAAGTGATCCCTTTTTCAACCAGATCAGGATTCCCGGTTGCGCTCAGGATTTTCTGACTGCGGGTGTAACCCAGTACCCTGTCGACTTCCGACGCGGATTCCACGTACAATATCGACGGTTTCGTCGACGGCAAACCGGCTCCGGATTCGACGCCGCGCAAAGTGGATTTGCCGATCAGGCTGCCGATCCCTTTTTTCAGTTCCGCGGCCACCTCGGGCGCGGCCATGACATAGATCTGGATATCACGTCCGTCGCTGAGATTTCTTTCGAATTCGGCGACCTTGACCAGCATGGCGGCCGCGACATCGGCCGGGGTTTTTTTAAGCTGGCCTTGCGCCGGGTCCGGAATGGCGATGAACAAACCCAAAAAGAGGAGTGTTGTGCTGAAACACTTCATGCTGTTCTCCTTGTGAACAGTCTCCTGTTCATGAATTCATGTGTCTACAGGGTTATATTGAGCCCTGCGTAGATCGCCCGTCCCGGATTCACGGGTATGGATTTACCCATGAGCAGGCCCCAATCCGGCAACCAGATCACTTCATCGAGCAGGTTGTCCACCTGGAGGAACAGAGAGAAGGCCGGTTTCTTTTCCCAGCTGAACAGCCGGTTGACATCCGCGCGGGCATACAGACTCAACAGATTGTAGGCGCCCGGGGCGGGATTGACCTGCGTGTCGAACTTCTCATCGAGGCCGCCCTGATGGATATGGAAGAGGCTGATCGTATACCCCCTGTCGCACTTGTAACTGACACCCCCCTTGGCCCCGAAATTTGCGATGGGGGTCACGTTTTCGATGCCGCCTTTATCTTCATTGGTCTGATACAGCATCGAACCGGTCAAAAAGAGATTCCGGTTGACGTAATATTTTCCTTCGAGTTCGACTCCCATGAAATCGACTTCCACGCCGTTCCAGTACATGGGTGCGGGAACCACCGACAGGTCACGATTCTGGAAGATCACATCCTTCTGCTGCGTGTGGAAGAAATTGACCCCGGCCTGGATTTGCTCACCCTGATAATTCATCCCGAGATCCAGCGTGGTGACTTTCTCGGGTGTCAGGTTGGGGTTGCCCCGCATTTCGGGGAAATTGATGCTCAGCTCATTGATGCTGGGAGCCCTGAAGGCCGAACTGTAAAGCGCCTTGAAATTGATCCGGGCGACCGGATTCCAGATCATACCCAGCCGGGGAACGATATCCAGGTCGATATCCTCGACCTTATTGGCCTGAACGCCGGTGATGACATTCACGGATCGCAGCAGCCGGTAATTCACCTGAGCAAAAGCCCCGACACTGAACCGGTTGGCGTCGGTGAAGGTGAAACCCGGGCCCCATTCCTCGCCGCTGAAATAGTTGTATAATCCGCCGAATACGAGTCCCATTTTTTCCGTGGGATTGTAATAATTGCTCCATTCGGCGACCACTTCATACGAATCCCGGTTGGTATTCGGCCAGGCCTCCGTATCGAATGTGGAACGGTTATACGTGACGTTGAAGTTCATGTCCCATTGATCGGAGACGCGCAACTTATACCCCAGATCCGCGAAACTTTTCGACCAATTGTTGACGCCGAATGTCGGGAACGGGAAGATGGTGGCGTAATCGGCCACCCAGTAATGATTTTTCCAGGCGTTGTAGGATCCCATCAGGCTCAGATTTTTGTAACTGATGCCGACATAGGTTCCCATACCCTCATTGGGTATCGTATTTTTGACGGTGACGGTGGTATCGACCGGAGTGTAAATGTTGTTGTAGGAGAAATCGGTTTCCCAGTCCGCCTTTCTCATGAACCGCCCCGAGGCCACGACGCTCAAATCACCGGCTTGCCATTTGGCCTTCGCCTGGGTGCCGTAGGCGCCCGCCTGTCCGGCGATGCCCGTGACGGCGAATTCATTCTGACCGGCACTCTCGGTGATGACATTGATGACCGCGGAGATCGCATTGGAACCGTACAACACCGATCCGGGGCCCCGGACGACTTCGATTTTCTCGATGATATTCACGGGAAAGGCTTCATACATCTCACTCTTGATGCCGCCCTCCAGGGATTCCCTGACCGGGCGTCCGTTGATGAGAAGCAGCACATGGCTGGATGACGCCAGAACCTGATCTCCGCGCGCCGCGATCATACTCCGGTCGGTCATGTAGACCGTGGAACCGATCAAACTGGGAACGCGCTCCAGAATATCCTTCAGGGTCGTCCCGCCGAAACGGTCCAGTTCATCTTTTGTCACGACCGTGATCACGCCCGGCGCATCGAAAAGCCTCTCCGCGAATTTCGAGACGGTGGTGACCTCCATGTTCAGAATTTCTTCGAGGGACAAAGACATGAAATCCCTCTCTTCTCCTGCGAATGCAGAAACGCCGATTCCCAGTATGCAGATCATGGCGACGCATTTCCACACGACACCTGTTTTCAGTTGACTCATTTTCTTCTCCTTTTCAGAAGTTTGTAAATCATTCAACAAACCTGTTTATACGGAATGATTTTGCACTGTCATATTCAGGCCTCCTTCCTGTCGTTGGATTACCCATTCCTGAATAGAATAGCATGGACTGACTCTATGAATTCCTTTCGTCCAACTGAATTTGACGGCTTTCTTTCGATCGACGGACATTCAGGGAATTCGAGAGCATCGTGACGATCCGCTCTTTGGTAAAGGGTTTGACGATATAATCGCTGACACCCATCTTCAGGCATTCCTGGAGTATCTTCTCCTGGCCCAGTGAAGTCACCATGACAATCTTGGCCTTCTTGTTGATTTTGTATATTTCTTTTGCCGAATCAACACCGTTTTTCTGTTCCATCGTGATATCCATGGTCACGAGATCCGGTTTCTCCGACCGATAAATATCGATGGCTTCCATCCCGTCTTTTGCTTCAATAACATTCACGTTTTTAAAATTTTCCAAAATGGTATTCTTAATGATGTTTCGCATTAATTTGGCATCATCAACGATTAATACCTTGAACATGTAGCCTTCTCCTTCTTTTTATGGATCATTTTTCCATTACTTCAATTTTTTTATCGCGATGCTGATTTCCATCATCCCGAAGGGAGTCAGCATGTCGGAAAACAACGTGGTTTGATTCAAAAAGAAAAGTTTGAACGAATCTCCGGTGACAACGGACGGTGTCGTGATATCAAGCGAAATCTCGTTCTTTGAAAAAAAAGTCATCGAATTCCCCGATATGATATTGATGATTTCCCCGAGTCCCTCGCAAAACGCATCCTGACTCTCGTTTGCAGAATTGAATGTCGGATCCAGATAATCAATCAACCGTTTGGCCGTCATCTCCTTCATACTGTAACCGATGACACCCGTATGATCTCGCCCCAGCACTCCCGTGATGACGGCGATCTCATATTCCGGCGACTGGGTTTTCCCGACCCGGACTTGTCCGCGCGTCACCTCACAATGAAACGCCTTGTTAAAAGTCGATTCAACCGACTGTAGGAAGACGTTAATGAACCCGACATCCAGTTGACTCAAACCCATCGTATTCCCTTTCCGTCATTCCCTCAGATTAAATCCAGGACAGCCGGCACAATCCGGTCTAGGGGCACGATACGATTCACGACGCCCGCCTGAATGGCCAGTTTGTTCATTCCAAAGACGGTGGATGTTTTTTGATCCTGAGCGATGACATAGCCTCCATTCTTTTTGATACTCCGAACGCCTTCCACACCGTCGGAGCACATCCCGGTCATGATGACCCCGATATTGTTTTCGTGAAAATGGGTCGCCGTAGATTTCATCATCACATCGATGGAGGGCCTGAAAGACAGTTTCTTTTCCCCGTATGTCAATTGAGTCAGATGGGATCGGCCGTTTATTTCAACGATCAGATGATAATCGCCCCGTGCGATATAAACCCGTCCCGCAAGCAATCTGTCATTGTTTTCCGCCTCCCGGACTTCGATACGCGAGATATCATTCAAGCGGTCCGCCAATGCCCGGGTAAAACCGGCCGGCATGTGCTGAACGATGAGTATCGACGCATTCAGGTCGGACGGAAACATCGGGATCATGGCCCTCAAGGCTTTGGGTCCTCCCGTCGAGACACCGATCGAAATGACCTTTTCAGCCGCCCGTTTTGTATTGCCGTGAATCACGCTTTTTCGATTTACGGGTATCTCCGGTTTCTTCTTTCCTGTCCCGATTGATTCCGGATCGATTCTTCGCACCCGGGCCTGTGCGGCTGTTCTCAACTTGGAAAACAATTCATCCTTCACATCCTCCAGCGGCCTGGAATAAACCGGATGGGGTTTAGGGATAAAATCCACCGCTCCCAGTTCCAGCGCGGCGATCGTGTGGTCGGCACCCGCTTTCGAATAGGCGCTCAGGACAATCACCGGGGTGGGCGATTCGGTCATGATGTGTTCCAGGGCGGTCAGGCCGTCCATCTCAGGCATCTCGAGATCCAGTGTGATCACATCGGGGTTGGTCTTTGGAATCAGATCCAGAGCCGACCTTCCGTCTGGCGCCTCTCCGGCCAGCTCGAATTCCGGCGACTCTTCGATGATTCTTCCGAGGATCCGACGAACGAGTATCGAATCATCCACAATCAGGACCCTGATTTTCCGGTTCGACTTCATCCGGGTTTCTTCACCGACTTTAGAAGCATGGAAATTGTGACTATGCCTTCCCGGCAATTCATCGATATTTTTCTTCCCGTGGTTCCGCCGATCGATTCGGTGATGACAGGAATTTTAAAATGTTCAAGCTCTCGTTTGACGATACGATAATTCTTGATCCCGACCGTTTCAATTCTCGAGGAATGATTCGAAAACATCGACGCGCCGCCGACGCACATCGCCACCACGTTATCGAGGCATCCTCCATGAAAGACCATTTTGGAAACCATCTCGGCTACGGCGGTATCGGCATATTTTCCCGGCGGCGCCGTCCGGTCACCGTTTGATTCCGGAAGCATGATATGCCCCATGCCGCCGATTCGGTTGTTGTTGTCCCATAAACAAAGTGCGATACATGATCCCACCACTGTCTTCAGGACTTCGGAAGATTTTGAAATAAAGATCTCGTTCATTTTAACAAACCGTTCCATCATGCTCCTAACGATGACTCAAGACTTCCATCAATCGGGTCTGTTCCGACAGAATCACAAGGCGAACATTGAAATCCGGATCCTGAACATCCGTGATTTCGGCCTCCGCGCGGACTATATCCCTGTTGATCAGTTCTTTTTGAAGAACCACGCTTTCGAGCACGGCGCCCAACAGATCGAATGTATTTTCCGGCACCGAGGCATTGATCGCCTTGCCCAGTGTATTGGCCAGTGCATTGACAAATGTCAATCCGACGATGTTGTTCAATTCTCCGATGCTGTCGATCACTTCGTCCTGATCCGGAAAGCGGTCGGCTTGATTGCGGCCGTTCAGAATATGATAGAGCTGCTCCCCTTCTTCTTTGGGCAGAATCAGGAGGATGAAGGTGTCCAGATAACTGTGAACTTTGATGAGTGAGGAGAAATGGTTTTCTTCGATCAGTCCTTCGAGTTGATTGATGTACAGATCACCCTGTGTCCGCCCGATCCTGATTTTTGTGATCAACATTTCACGCGTAAGCAGTTGCGATAATGATTCGACCGCCCGCTGGAATGAATTTGTAAAAAGCCGGTTCATCTTGTTTTCAAACTCGGCGCATTCCGACACGGAATAAACGTGATGCGTAGTCTCTAATTCTAACATCGTCAAACACCCTGGTTATGATTTATCTGATCATTTCCGAAATCTGTCTGTCTTTGATTCTTTTCTGTTCTTTGAAGATCTGTATCGTCTTCATTGTATCCACGACCAGTATGATGTTCCCGTCTCCCAGAATCGCCGCACCCGACAGACCCCGTATGGATTTATAGTTCTTTTCCAATGATTTCAGGACGACTTCCTGTTTCCCGATGATTTGATCCACAATGAGACCGACCTCTTTATCGGCATAAGACAGGATAATGATGGGGACCAACCCCTGTTTGCCGGCTTTATAATCCCTGTGATCATTCTCGAAGACATTTGAAAGACCGGCGATCGGAACGATTCTGTCATTCAGATTCAGGACGTTTGTACATTTGAAATGTTCAATTTCTGTCGCGGAAACTTTCACGGCTTCCCGGATATCGCCGATCGGGATTCCGAATTTTTGTCCGTTCGATTCGACGACAAAAACCGTCGTGATCGTCAAGGTCAGGGGAAGCATGATGATAAACTCCGTGCCTTGTCCGGCTTTGGTTTGAATATTCACGGAACCGTTCATGCTGTTCAATGTATTGCGAACCACATCGAGTCCGACACCCCGCCCGGATATCGAACTCACTTTCTCTGAAGTACTGAACCCTGTTTCGAACAGAATGTTGAGTAATTCATTATCACCGATCGTCCGGCCGATTTCATCTGAAATAAACCGGCTCTGTATGGCCTTTTCTTTCACCTTTTCAAGATCGATCCCGCGGCCGTCGTCTTTGATGGTAATCAAAATATGATTACCCGATTGTCTGGCACTCAATTCGATCTGCGCGATGGACTTTTTGTGATTCCGAAGACGCTCTTCCCGGGTTTCGACGCCGTGATCGACTGCGTTTCGTATCAAATGAGTGATGGCTTCATGCAGCCCGTCGATGATTTTCTTGTCGACTTCGGTCTCCCCGCCCTGAATCATCAGCTCGATGTTTTTATTTTCCTGCCGCGAAAGATCCCTGACGATGCGCCGGTATTGGTTAAAGAGTGTTTCGATCGGCAACATGCGCGTATTGAGAACACAGCGTTGCATGTCTTGCGAAATCTTGACCAATTTGTCGTTCAAACCGCTGAGGTCATGGATCAGAGACTCCCGTGTCATAACCTCGTCGAGCCGTTTCTCGAATAACCTGTATCCGGAATTGGTCACGACGAGTTCGCCGACCAGATGCAACAGCTCATCCAATTTCTTGATAGAAACCCGAATGCTGTTTTCCGTATTCAACTTTTTTTCGACTGAATCTTTTACTGCCTGATGTCCGGCATCACGGGTTGCGGGCTTTTCTGTTTCCGTTTGTTCCCGACAGACCCGGATCGGTGAATCGATCTGCCTGATCCGCTGAATACGGATCGACTCGATCAGATCGATGGTGATGCTCCGTTTAATTTCAGACGATTCGAGTCTCGACGTCAGGATAACGGAAAAAGCGCCGGAGAAATGATTGGATTGAAAGTTGGCCCTGTCCGGAAAAACATGGATAACCTTGGCAATTTTTACCATATGATTCAATATCAGTTCGGCACGAAGCCACTTGATCGGCTCCATTGCGGCGATCCGGATATGGACCCAAAAGGGTTTTCCTTTTTCTTTGAGAATCTGTTTCTTTTCATCGTCGGATAATCTGTATTCAATGAAAAGATCGCCGGGATCCTCCTTTTCTTTAATCGGTTTGTCCCCAAAATGATAATCCGTTTGTATCTTGCGCGTGAGCTGCTGAAAATCGACTTCTTGTTCACGGTTGTCCCACGCAAGTTTGATGCAGGATTGAATCTGATCAAACGCGGAGAAAAGAACAGTAATGATCTCTTCCGTGATCCCGATCGCATTGCTTTTGACTTGCTGAATCAGATTCTCCAATTCATGGGCAAAAACACTCAGGGGAACCATCCCCACGGCAGCCGCAGAGCTCTTCAGGGTGTGGATCAAACGGAAAATGTCATCGATGATCCGGACATCCCGGGGGTCATTCTCGAATGCGATGAGATCCTCATTCAATCGTTCCAGATTTTCCTGGGTTTCTTCCAGAAAAGTGATCCGGTATTCGCTGAAAAAATCCTGCATCAACTATCCCCGTGAATCCGGTAAACGGACGGCCGGACATATGTAAAATTCGATCGCATGGTCAATAAACTCTCAGAATAACTCAGGATCAGAAATCCGTTCGGTTTCAAATGATTCACAAAATGGTTTAAGACTTTATTCTTGCTCTCTTTGTCAAAATAGATCAAAACGTTTCGGCAGAAAATCATATCAAATTTCCCTTTATGAAACGGGGTCAGGAGATTGTGTTTGTAATAGTGAACCCGGTTCCTGATCTCTCTGACAATCTGATAGTTGTTATTCATTCTGTCATGATGAAAATATTTCTTTATATAGAGATGCGGTGTGTCGTGCAAGGCATATGCATGGTAAATACCCTGACAGGCCCGGTCGAGCATCTCCTGATTGATATCCGTCGCCAGGAGATCGATCCGTCTCAAATCCGTTTTGGATACTTTGTCATCCAGCATGATCGCGATCGAATAGGGCTCTTCTCCGGATGAACATCCCGCACTCCAGATGCGAATCGGTTGATCGTGTGGCACATTCTGTCTCCTTTCAGGAATAATGTGCCGAATGCAATAATCGATTTGTTCGTGATGCCGGAAGAAGAATGTCTCATTTGTCGTCAGACTGTTGATAAAATGTGATAATTCCTGTCGGCCTCCCGGTTCGGCGGTAATGTAATCATAATACTGTTTATAGCTTCTGAGACCGAGACATTTCACGCGATTGTGCAAACGATTCGCGACCATCGTTTTCTTATGGTCTTTCAGGAAAATTCCGGTCGACTTGTAAATCAATCCTTTGATTAACTGAAACTCATAATCCTGAACGGTTTGCATTTCTGTGCCGGTTCCGGTCAATTGTCTCTTAATTTGAATTCTCCGACCAGATCTCTTAATAAATTGACCTGGGCATCCAGATCACGTGCGGCATTCGCAACAACCTCTGTATTCTCCACAGCTTGTTTTGTGACATGGCTGATGGCATCCATACTGCCTGAAATTTCCTCTGCACCCGCGCTTTGTTCTTCGGACGCCGCCGCGATCTGCTGAATCATGTCCATGGCCTGGGCCACTGTAAATACAATTTCATCAAAAACTTTTTGAGTTTTCTGACTGGAATCTCTCCCGTTTTGAACCGTGACAATCGTTTGGTTCATGGATTCCGATGCCGATCGTGTATCCTCCTGAATGGCTTCGATGGTTTTGGCGATCTCTTTGGTCGCTTCCGTCGTCCGCTCGGCGAGTTTACGTACTTCATCCGCGACGACGGCAAACCCCGCACCCTGGTCTCCGGCACGAGCCGCTTCCACGGCTGCATTCAAGGCCAGTAAATTCGTCTGATCCGAAATCTTATCGATCACACGAATGATATCCTCAATCTGATCCGCACGGCTTGTCAGTGTCTTGACAACATCCCGGAGTCCTTCGGTGGTTTTCACGATGTCTTCCATGCCCTGACTCGTCATCTGCATGGCCTCCGATCCCTGCTTGGCCTTGACGGTCGCCTCTTCGCTGATCCGTGCGGTCTGTCCGGCATTTTGTGCGTTCTCCGCAATCGAAGCAGTCATCTCCTGAACACTCGATGAGATCTCCGAGGCCTGCATGCTTTGTTCCTCAGCCCCCGCTGCAAGCTCTTGTGAGGCGGAAGAAATTTTCATGACCCCCTGATTGACCTGATCGGTATTCATCTTGATACTTTTTACCATGTCATGAAGCTTATCCATGAACACATTGACCCACCGGTTCAGCCGTTCGACCTCGTCCCGCGATCCTTCTGGTAGCCTCCGTGTGAGATCCCCTTTGCCCTGGGCAATTTCCTGCATCAATACCATGGTATGTTCAATGCGCCGGGTTACGCGCGTGACCATGGGTATCCCGACGGCGAACAGCGCTATGATGATGACGGCGCCGATGATCAGATAGGTCAGGACCAGCTCACGCGACTTCGTATTCAGGAATTGCTTCGAGAAGATGATATTCAGGGTCCCGATCCGATTCTCATAGGAGTCGTTCATGGGAATCCAGGTTTCGATATGATTCTTCCCCGGCTCGACAATCAGCTGATCCACTCTTTTGTAGGATTGTGAGGATACCTTCTCGAGCGCTGTGACGAGATCACCCCGGTCGTCGAAAACCAGTATATTGGAGATTGTCCGGTTTCCGGTCAGGCCGATACCGCGGATCAGGTCGAGTGTCTGATCCAGGGTCGCTCCGTCATCGAGCACGCGTGCCTGCATCCCCAACGCCAGATTCTCGGCCAACAGATTCGAGATGAATTCGATATCATCGGTCAATATGCTGTTCCCGAATTTCCGAATCTGATTCGGTGTGACGGCGACAAACACACAGAACAGTAATGCGATTCCGGTGATCAACAGGACAACCTGACCCTTGATGGATGACAATTTCAACATAATCTGCTCCAATTTATTCAATCTTGAATACTGACGGATTAATCAAACCGTTTATGGTTTACTTTTCCGGATCGGCCTCTTTGCCCTTGAATCCGCGGATACGACTTTTCTTTTTTCTTTATTCCGCGAGGAATCGGTTTCTTTCCGACACGCTTCTTCGCGGCTTTCTTGTTGATCCAGGGACTCTTTCATCTTGCGGACATCTTCGATATGAAGGATTTCTTCCTCGGTGAGTATTTTTTCGATATCGATCACGATCACGAGAGATTGTTCGAGCTTTGCGAGGTGGATGACATAATCCTGAATTTCCCCGACTCCGATATCCGGAGGCGGTTCGAACTGCTCATCCTTTATGCGAGCCACCCGTTCAACCCGATCCACGACAATTCCCACCCATCTGTCTTTGATGGATACGACGATAATCCGTGTCTTGTCGGTCATTTTAATTTGATCGATCCCGAATTTCAATCTCAAATCGATCACGGGAATGATTTCACCGCGCAGGTTGATAACTCCGGCCACGCTTTCAGGCGTTTGCGGCAGATGCGTGATGACCTGGAGCGGGACAATCTCCTTGACCTTCAGGATGTCGATACCGAATTCTTCTTCAGCGAGCTTGAAACAAATCAGCTGGGAAAACACATTTTTGTCTTTCATGGCATCATCCGGCATTCAGCAACCTCGATTTCTATCCTCATCTACCGGTTCACGTTCGATTCCCTCGGGAGTGATTCTCCGTAGTCGGGTGTTCTCAGATTTTTCAAGTTACCGCGCTCACTGGCGGAGCAATCGATTCAGGTTTTACTGTTTCTGAACCTTCCAAACTGAAAGCGAATGGATTTCAAATTGACGTGGAAAGCCGTTCTGAATGAAAACGGTTTGCGCATACACTCCTCAGAATTCATGCGATGTCACGTGAGGCGACTTCACTATGATTTGGAATAACCTTCCGTGCAAATAAAATGCCATCCCATCTTGCACGCGATGGTCCGTGAATGGCATTACCCTGTTGTGTGAAATCCCCAAAAATCCCGTTGCCTGCTTGTGTGATACGCCGCAACCCGTTAAAAACATTTAATCCGAACCCAACGACCCGTGTTTCGCTTATTGACTTTCAAATCTGACTTCCCTAACTTCCTTTGAAATGTATTCATGATTGCGAGGTGAGCCATGCTTATGAAAAGACGCCAATTCTGCCATGCGGTCGGGATGACTGCAGTCCATGCGATCACCACTCCGGTGTTCTCGGCAATACGGCCTGCTTTCGAACCGGCCTATCTGGCGGCGCACCGTTCGGGAGAGATGAAGAAACGGGGAGAAACGCTCTGGAAACGGATGGACGGATGCAATCTCTGCCCGCGCGAGTGCGGCGCCCGCCGTCTGGACGGAGAGGCCGGTTTCTGCGGCGCGTCCTCGGATCTGATTATCGCCTCCCACCATCCTCATTTCGGCGAGGAACGCCCGCTGGTGAGGAGCGGTGGGTCCGGCACCATCTTCTTCTCGCATTGCGCGCTCCGCTGCGTGTTCTGCATCAACTGGGACACCAGCCATCACGGCGCCGGCCGGAAAACCTCCATCGAAATGCTTTCGCGCATGATGCTCGATTTGCAGAAAAGAGGCTGCCATAACATCAACGTGGTGACCCCGACCCATTACGCGCCCCATATCCTGCTGGCCCTGGACAGCGCCGCCGGAAAAGGACTGAATCTGCCCCTGGTCTACAACACCTGCGGCTGGGAGAACATGGATGTGCTCACGCTGCTGGACGGAATCGTGGACATTTACCTGCCGGATTTCAAATATGCGGAATCCGAAATGGCGGCCGAATATTCATCGGGTGCATCCGCCTATCCGGAGATCACGAAAGCCGCCTTCCTCGAGATGCACCGTCAGGTCGGCATCGCCCGGCCCGAACGGGCCGTTCCGATGCGCCGCGGCCTGATGATCCGCCATCTGGTCATGCCCAACCATGTCGAAAATTCGAAGGCGGTGATTTCCTGGATCGCGGAAAACCTGCCTCCGGACACCTACCTGAACATCATGTCTCAGTACCGTCCCGTTTTCATGGCGGACCGCTATCCCGCCATCAACCGGAGGGTCATGCGCGAGGAATATGCCGCGGTCGTGGAACACGCCGTAGGGCTGGGGCTGACCAATCTCGACATCCAGGGATGATTGGAGGCAAACAAGCCGCGTCACCGGAATCGCTCATCCGGTTCCGTCGTTTTTCCGGGCCGTACCGGAATGCGTGATTCCGGATCAGGGACCGGTCTCACGGATGCGGAAGTCGGCGAGTATCCGCTTCCGGATGTCGAAGACGCGGACCAGATGGTTGTTGGTGTCCGCGATGTAGAGTTTTCCCCCATAATGGACCACATCGTTCGGCTCGAAGAGGGGCAAAACTTCGCAGTCTGAATCGTCTATCGTACAGCGGTTTTTTCCCGTCCGCCCGATCAGCGTCTCCATCCTTTCCCGTTTCAGATCCATCCGGCGGACGGCATGATTGTACGTGTCGGCCACGTACAGGAAGCCGTCATTGAAATCCAGGCCCAGGGGATGCTGGAACCGCGCCCTGCGGAACGGGCCGTCTTCCTCCCCGAAATCGAACAAACCCCTGCCGGCGAGCGTGACGACCCGCTTTTGGGACAAATCCGCCGACCGGACGGCCGACACCTCGCTGTCCGCGAAATAGAGAGAGCCGCCGGACAGGGCGAGCCCGCTCGGCTGGGCGAGGATGGCGCCTTCGAAAGACCCGTCGAGGATATCCTCCCGTCCGTTCCCGATGAGGGATGAAAGCACATTCCGCTTCAAATCCAGCCTCCAGATCTGATGATTGCCCGCCATCGCGATATACAGGTTCCCTTCATCGACAGCCAGGTCCCAGGGTGAATTCAGGGAAACGGAAAGCGGATCCCCTTCATGGTGCGGAAGATACCGCCGACCGCCGTCGCCCGCGATCGTCCGGACGGTTTCCGTTTCGAAATCCGCGGCCCGGATCGCATGGTTCTCCGTGTCCGCGACATAAAGGACGCCGTCCCGGTACGCGATGCCCTGGGGCTTGCGGAAGGCGGATCCGGCGAAGGGTCCGTCCCGGAATCCAGCCTCCCCGCTGCCGAGGGTGTGGAGGATGTATCCGGACGTGTCGGATTCCATCCGGACGACCAGGATCTGATTCCGGTTCGAATTACCGATGAAGAGTCTTTGCGTGTGCGGGTCGATATCCAGCTTCCCGGGGAATGAAAGCTGCGCCTCCGGCATCGTCCCGGGGGGGATCACGGCCTTCTCCCGCGCCAGGGTCCCCCGCTCCCGTCCTTCCCGGAGCGCGATCCGGACGGCCCGGTCGAGCGTCTCCCGCTGCCCCTCGCCGGACGCCCGGCCCATGACCCGTCCTTCCGTATCGATCACGACGAACGACGGCCACGCCCGGATGCCGTACGCCTGCCACAGCCTGTGCCGGTTGTCCAGGACCACGGGATGACGGATTTCATACCGGGCGACGGCGGCCCGGACGTTGTCCGGTTCCTTCTCATTGTCGAATTTCGGGGAATGCACGCCGATCACCATGACGGGATTGTCCCGGAATTTGTCTTCCAGAAATTTCAAATCCTCCAGGACATGGATGCAGTTGATGCAGCAGTACGTCCAAAAATCGAGAATCACCACATGCCCCCTGAGCCCATCGAGCGTCAGGGGGTGCGTCGTGTTGATCCAGACCCCTTCATCCGGGAACGGAACGGCTCGGACACGCATCACATCGTCTCCCTCTCCCCTGGCGGGGAATATCATGATCATGAACAGGAAACAGAATCTCTTGAAATTCACCGTGTGACCCCACAGGTTTCGAATAAAATTGAACGGTTTAAATTTGAATCGGTTTCCCTGAGTTTGCGGGTTGTGTCTTGTCCGGGATTTTTATATATTGTTTTCTCAGGGATGCGAACTAAAAGGAGCCCCCGTGGAAAACAAATTCGAGCGGATCGACAGCATCCGCGTGACTGCGCTGGACGAAATTCTCGGCAAGCCTTTTCGGGTGCTGGACGACGGGTTCGTCCGCGTCGTGGATTACATGGGAGCGGACGAATCCATCGTACAGGCGGCACGCGTGTCGTACGGCAAGGGCACGAAGAAGGTGCGGGAAGACCGGACGCTGATCCGCTATCTTCTCCGCCACCGCCACACCTCCCCCTTCGAGATGTGCGAAATCAAACTGCATGTCCGTGTGCCCATGGACTGCTGGCGGCAGTGGATCCGTCACCGCACGGCCAGCGTGAACGAATACTCCACCCGGTACTCGGAAGCCATCGACGCCACGCAGACCACCCGGCCGGATGCCTGGCGCCTCCAGGCCGTCAGCAACCGGCAGGGCAGTGAGGGATACTTGGATGCGTCGCAGGGGAAGCATCTCTCCGAACAGGAAGCCTTGATCCATCACCGGGCGCGCGGGATCTATGAGGAACGAATCGGCCTCGGCGTGGCCCGCGAACAGGCGCGCAAGGATCTGCCCCTGTCGACCTATACGGAAGCGTACTGGAAGATCGACCTGCACAATCTGCTCCATTTTCTCCGGCTGCGGATGGACCGGACCGCCCAGATCGAGATCCGGGAATATGCACAGGTGATCGGCCGCGAACTTCTCGCCCGCTGGTGCCCGGTGACATGGGAGGCCTTTCAGGATTACTGGATGAACGCCGTCTCGCTCTCTCCGGCGGAACAGCAGATCATCCGCACGCTGGTCGAGGGCGGAAAAGCCGCGGCGGCCGGGACTGCAGAGACACTGGGCTGGCTGAAACGGGGGGAGGACGGGACCCTCAGGCTGCATTACGAACGGCTGGAATTCGAGGAGAAACTGAGGCAAATCGGAATCGGAATTCCCTGGTGACGGATCGACTTAGATTCGAGTAACAAACGTCGGGAGGGAATGAGACTCCCGCCCCGATCAATAAACTGACATTATGGCTGCGCCGGGAGGGAGTTGTACTCCCGACCACAATCAACAAACTGCGATCTTCTCGGGTTCGGAATTCAAAGTCACTCACAGCAACCGTCAAAAAATCTGCCCACACCCACACAATGTCTCTGGATCCCCGTTCCCCATTTTTTACAGCCGCTATGATTCATCCTCGAACCCGTTCGTCTTGTGTGAGGCGTCGCAGAACGGCATATTCTTCGACCCGCCGCACCGGCACAGCGTATAATGTTCCGCGGACTCTGGGCGCGAGCCCATGTCGTCTTCGAGTTCGATGAATCCCTTCACCTCCAGCGGACCGTTCTTCGCCACCTTGATCATCGGTTCGGAATCCCAGTCTTTGTACCAGACACCACCGATCCGGTAGCTCAGTGAGCCGGACGGGCATTGCCGGACCGTTCGGATGATCTCCTCTTTGGGCGCGGCGTCCGGCTTGATCCATTTGAATTTCGACGGAATGAATACCGTGGGGGATCCCCGGTAGCAGGATCCGTCCCGCGAACACACGGCGCGGTTGTCTCCGATGGTGATTTCCTTGCCCTTGTATTCGACCACGCGATCCGGTTTACCGCCCGGCTTCTTCCCGCCGTTGAATCCGATTTTCGCATGCGTGCCGTCGCAGTACGGCTTGTTCCGGGACGCGCCGCAGCGGCAGAGCAGGGTCACGGGTTTCACCGGCAGCGGGCGGCCTTCCGCATCCACGAATGTCTCAAGGTCGTGGACCTTCAGGGCGCCGTTCTGCGTCAGGGTGATCCGGGGCCTTTTTTTGGAACGGGACATCATGGTCTCTCAGGTTTGGGAATGGGTTGAAAGAATGTAAGGGATTCTGAAAGAAATCGCAAAAAGAAAATCGGATCAGAAACGCCGCAGAAAATCCGCCAGTGTGATTACCGGAATCTCCGCTTCCCGCGCGTGCGCTTTCTGTGCGGGATTGTTGTATCCCCAATCCGCCAGCAGGCAGCGGACTCCCGCGGGCCGGGCCCTGAGGAGGGTGTCCACCTGGTCGTCGATGAGGAAAAAACAGGAGGGATCTGCATCCCGCGCCTTGGCGAGGGTCTCGAGAATCGTCCGTTTGGGATGTTCTTCGTCCGCATGAAACAGGTTTCCGGGATCGAACGCGATCCGGTTGTAATCCAGTATCCGCTGCACGAATCCGGTCTTCTTCGTGGTGACGATGAACAGCCTGTCCTTCGGCGCGTAGGAGGCCAGATAATCCTTCATGCCCGGAAACAGGGGATTGAGCGCGGCCCAGGCTTCGGGATTCCCGGCGGAAAGCTGCGTGCGGACTTCGTAAAACAGCCGGAAGAATTTCTCCTTCAAATCAGAACGGGACGCCTTAAACGCGTCGAATCCGTCCTGCGTCCGGATCTCCGCATCCCCGGATAATGCGAGGAAGATGAACACATAATCCTCGCCCGAACGGATGAAATCGCGCAGCCTTCGCGCCTCCGCGGCCTGACCTGGCGGAAATTCCGCGAGGGAACGGACGGGACGTCCCGATCCCGAGTACCGGACGAAGGCATTGCGGCCGACGACCAGACACTCCGCGATGCTGTCCGCGACGACCCCGTCGAAATCCAGCGCCAGAAAATTCTTATGCCGATCAAATGAAATCATTGTCCATTTTCTTTCAAATCGCGCATCGCAGGTCGTCTGAGACTTGTAACTTGTAACTTGTAACTTTTAACTTTTAACTTTTAACTTTTTACTCTAAACCGCTCACTCCCGCACATGCCCTTCCCCCATCACCACCCATTTGGTCGTGGTGAGTTCCTCCAGCCCCATCGGGCCGCGCGCGTGCAGCCGGTCCGTCGAGATGCCGATTTCCGCGCCGAGACCATAGACCCCGCCGTCCGAGAGGCGGGTGGAGGCGTTCACCATGACCGAGGCGCTGTCGACCTCGTTGAGGAACTGCTGCGCCCGGGCGACGTCCCGAGTGACGATGGCGTCCGTATGCGCGGATCCGTGGGTGTTGATGAATCCGATCGCCTCGTCGATCCCGGAAACCACCCGGACGGCCAGGATCAAATCGAGGAATTCCGCTCCGTAATCCGCGTCTGCCGCGGGAAGGACGTCTTTCCCGTAAATCGCCCGCGTCCGTTCGCAGCCCCGTATCTCGACGCCTGCCTCCTGCAGCTTCCGGATGAGGTCCGGGAGGAAGACAGGGGCGACCGCTTCGTCCACGAGGAGCGTCTCCATGGCGTTACACACGGCCGGGCGCTGCACCTTCGCGTTCACCGCGATGCGGAGCGCCATGCCGGGGTCGGCCGTTCCGTCCACGTACACATGGCAGATCCCCTTGTAATGCTTGAGCACGGGAATCCTGGATTTCTCCGCCACGCTCCGGATCAGGCTCTCTCCGCCGCGCGGGATGATGAGGTGGATCAGGTCGTCCTGGACGAGCATCTCGTCCACGGCCTTGCGGTCGGTCGAATCCAGCGCGGCGATCAGGTCCTCCGGGACGCCGTGATGGCGCAGTGCCTTCCGAAGGATTTGGACGAGCGCGAGATTGGAATGGAACGCGCTGCTCCCGCCACGGAGGATCACCCCGTTCCCGGATTTCATGCAGAGAATCGCGGCCTCGACCGTGACATTCGGACGGGCCTCGTAGATGATGCCGATCACTCCGATGGGGGTACGCATGCGGCCGACCCGGAATCCTTCGGGACGCACGGACATGTCCGAGATTTTGCCGACCGGATCGGGAAGGGCGGCCACCTCGCGGCAGGCGCCGATCATGCCCGCGATCCGCTTCTCATCGAGCGCCAGCCTGTCCAGCAGTGCGCCTGAGAGGCCGTCCTGCCTGCCTTTCTCCAGGTCTTTCCGGTTTTCCCGGATGAGATAGTCCTTATCCGAGGCAATCTGCTCCGCAATCGTATCGAGGACGGCGTTCTTGAGCCGGGTGGTGCCTGTTTTCAGGAAAGCCTGATAGGCCCGGTTGGTTTTCAGCGCCTGTTCACGGACGGACATAAATACTCCCCCACGGTTCAAGGTTTCAGGTGATGGTTCAAATTAATCATCCATTATCGATCGGAGCTTTTCCCGGACATCAGGGACCCGCTTGTCGGGAATGATCGATCGTCCCGGGTCCATCAGCCCCCTTCGGCGATCACACCGGACCCGGTTCTAAATCACGATCATGTTGTCGCGGTGTATCACCTCATCCGCGAAGACCGCCCCGCTCTCGGATTTCAGCTGATCGGTGCGTCTCCCCTTCATCTGTTCGATCTCCGCGCTGGCGTAATTGGTGATGCCCTTTCCGATCAGCGTGTCGGCCGTGTTGTAAATGCCGACGATGCTTTCTCTTTCGAAAACCCCTTCCGTCCCGAGAATTCCGCCCGGAAGCAGGCTCCCGGAATGGTTCACCAGTGCGTCTTCCGCGCCCCGGTCCACGATGACCCGACCCTTCATCTTGTGATTGAAGAAGATCCAGCGCTTGCGCTTCTTCTCGTATTTATGATTGGGACGGATGAACGTCCCCAGATCGGCCCCCTCCAGCAAGGCGGCGAGATCGGGTTCGAAGCCCTGTGTGATGATCACGCCCGTTCCCATCTGGGCGGATCTCTGGGCAGCCAGAAGTTTGGACCGCATCCCGCCGAGGGACAGGCCGTTTTGTTTATCCTCGATCAGGCCGAATACGGATTCATCCACCTGTTCAATGAAGGGGATCCGCTCCGCGTCGCCGTGACGGTACGGATTCCGGGTATGGATGCCGTCCGTGTCGGTGAACAGGACGAGCAGATCCGCGTCGGTCAGAATCGCCGTGAGCGCCGATAGCGTGTCGTTGTCGCCGAATTTCAGCTCGTCCACGGCGACGCTGTCGTTTTCGTTGACGATCGGCACCGCCCCGTATTCGAAGACGGAGCGGAAACAATCGCGGGCATGCAGATACCGTTTCCGGTTTTCGATGATGTCGTAGGTCAGGAGAATCTGTGAGGTGTGCAGGCCGGATTCGGCGAAAATCGCGTTCCAGTTCTGCATGAGCAGGCTCTGGCCGATCGACGCCAGGGCCTGTATTTTCTTCAGGTCCGTGGGACGGGCCTCGATTCCCATCGCGTCCATGCCGAAGCCCACCGCACCCGATGTGACGATCGAGAACACATATCCTCTCTCACGGAACCGGACGATATCACGCGCCAGCCTGCGGAGCGCCCCGGACTCGCCTTTCTTGTGTTTCAGCAAAACCTTGGTGCCGAGTTTGAGGACGATCCGGCGAGATTCGCGCACATAGGGTGTGCGGTCCGGAATGTATTTGTCCTTCGCCACTTCCGAAAAGAACTTCTCCGTATCGGTCGACGGCGTCTTCCCTTGACCCTGTACCATAGACATAGACTGATCAGCCCTTCGTTGAATCCATCCCTTCCCGGGGATTGAAAGATACGCAGTATCCCGGAAAACATCAAGTGTTTTGTGAATATAATTCCTTTTCATTGAATATTGAACCGGTTCGATAATACTTGATATTCAAACATAATTGAATCCGTTTTTTTAAATTTTAATTTTTGAATTTTGAATTTATATTGTGATCCCCGGGTATTCGAACGGAGGATCGCATTGGAAGAAAAACCGCTCATCGGTCAAATCGCCCGAGAACTGAAGCGGACCGTCCGTCAGGTCGGGAATACGGTGGATCTGCTGGACCAGGACAACACCGTCCCCTTTATCGCACGGTACCGGAAAGAAACCACGGGCAGCCTGGACGAGGAAAATATCCGCGCTATCCAGGACCGCATCCGCTACCTGCGCAGCCTGGAAGAGCGGAAACAGTCTGTCCTGAAATCCATTTCGGAACAGGGAAAACTGACGCCCGGACTGGAGGAAAAGATCCGTTCCGCCCCGAGACTCCAGGATGTGGAGGACCTCTACCTCCCCTACAAACCCAAACGCCGCACACGCGCGACCGTCGCGCGTGAAAAAGGACTGGAGCCCCTGGCCGTCCTCATGCTGAACCAGGAGACCCTGGCCGGAAACCGCATCGGCATCGCTTCCTCATTCATCGATCCGGAAAAGGGCGTCCCGTCCGCGGTGGCGGCCCTGTCCGGCGCGCGCGACATCGCGGCCGAGGTCATGGCCGAGGATGCGGACGTGCGCCGGGACATCCGGCTCCTCTCGGCTGAAAAGGGACGGATCTGTTCGGAAGTCGCGGACGAGGCACTGGCCGCCCGCGATTATGCACTGTACGGCGATTTCTCCGAGGCGGTAAAAACCGTCCCTCCCTATCGGATTTTGGCCCTGAACCGGGGCGAACGCGGCGGCATCCTGCGTGTCTGGGTGGAGGTTGACAAGGACGACCTGGTGGAGCGGATCGAAAAGATGTTCATCACCCGTCGGGAGTCCCTCTTCACAGAAGACCTCGAATCGGCCGCGCGGGATGCGTATGACCGCCTCATCGCGCCCGCCATGCAGCGTGAAATCCGGAACGTCCTGACCGAAAAGGCGGACGCACACGCGATCGGGGTGTTCGCATCCAATCTCCGGGCGCTGCTTTTCACCCCCCCGCTCCGGGGAAAAATCATCCTGGGGATCGATCCCGGTTACCGGACCGGCTGCAAGGCGGCCGTGATCGACGCGACCGGGAAATACCTGATGGGAACGACTCTCTATCCGCATCCTCCCCAAAAGCAATGGGAAGAGTCCAAATCCGTCCTGAAGGCCCTTGTGGACGCATACGGTGTGGATGTAATCGCCATCGGAAACGGCACGGCCGGCCGGGAGACCGAACAGCTCGTCGCGGAACTGATCCGGGATGTGGACCGGGAAGTCGGTTATACGCTGGTGAACGAGGCCGGTGCTTCGGTCTACTCCGCCTCCCCGGTCGCCCGGAAGGAATTCCCGGATCTCGACGCCTCCATGCGGGGCAACATCTCCATCGCCCGCCGGCTTCTCGATCCGCTCTCCGAATTGGTGAAAATCGACCCGAAATCCATCGGCGTGGGCCTGTATCAGCACGACGTGAATCAGTCTCGGCTGGCCGAATGCCTCGACCAAGTGGTGGAGTCCTGCGTGAATGCGGTCGGTGTGGACCTGAACACGGCCTCTTCATCCCTGCTCCGGTATGTCTCGGGCATCAACAGCCGGGTTGCCGAGGCCATCGTGCGATACCGGGAAGAACACGGGCGGTTTCCGAACCGGGAGGCTCTGAAAAATGTCCGGGGGGTCGGGCACAACTGTTTCGTCCAGGCCGCCGGATTCCTGCGCATCACCGAAGGCGACGTTTTCTTCGACGCCACGGCCGTGCATCCGGAATCGTATCCGGCCACAGAGAAGCTGCTGGAGCGGCTGGGTCTCTCCGCGTCGGATATCCGCACCGACGGGTCGCTCGTCAAGAAACGATTCGATCAATCGGCCCTGGATGTCGACCGGCTCGCCGCGTTTTGTGGCTACGGCCGCGAGACCCTGATGGACATCCTGGACAGTCTCGGTAAACCCGGCCGGGATCCGCGCGACGCCAAGCCCGGGGTGATCTTGCGCGGCGACGTGCTTTCCATCGAAGATTTACGTGAAGGCATGATCCTGAAAGGCACGGTGAGGAATGTGGTGGACTTCGGGGCGTTCGTGGACATCGGCGTCCATCAGGACGGCCTCGTCCATCTCAGCCAAATGGCGCGGAAATATGTCCAAAATCCGCTGGATGTCGTCCGGGTCGGCGACATCGTGGAGGTGCGGATCCTGAAGGTGGACGCCGAACGCGGACGGATCGGCCTCAGCATGATCCTGGACTGATCCGTCCGGCGCGTCTCTTCCTCATCCCCTAAAAAACCGGACCCGTCAGGGTCACTTTCTCGATGAACCGCCGGTCTTCGACCTCGAGCGCGACGAAATAGACTCCCCGGGGAAGCGGGTTGAGGCGAACCGAACTGCGGAAACCGGTTTCGGGCTTGTAGGCCTCCTCCCGGAGCACCTCCCGGCCGAGGATGTCGAACACCGCGATGGACACGTCCCCCCTGAAGGAATTCTGCATGGACAGATTCAGCAATCCGGAGGAGGGGTTCGGATAACAGCGGAATCCGGTCCGGATGACCTGCGGTTCCTTCGGAACCGAGGAGACCGGGCCTTCCAGTTTGGCCGTTCCGAAATCACTCGCGTCGATCCAGTGGTTGTTGTATTTTGCGGCCGGCACCCAAACGGAGCCGAAGAATTTGTCCCGCGACTTGGGTTCCTCGTGCAAATCGTCGTTGTCGCACACGGCCACGGACAACCCCATCACCTTGCCTTGAATCAACAGGACGCGCGAGGCCTCCATGTCGGCTGGATCGTACGTGTCGTCATAGACCTTGAGGGAAAATTCCCGCGTGTACTGGTCTCCCTGTCTGCGGAGCGCGAATTCGGGTAAATGCTGTGTATTAAAAACAGGCCGCCTGTCATGCCATCCCGTGCCGGCGATGTCGTCCACATAGCAGACCGTGGTCACCCCGCCGTCTTCCGGGAAATCGGCGTAGATGTGATGGGCGAACGCGTTCTCGGCGTTGGTGCCGTACTGAGTCGCCGTGGCGCCCGTGCCGTCGAACACGTGGAGGCCGCCGGAGTTGTCTTCGTCGATGAAGACCTCGACGATGTCATAGTGATGACTCTCGGCCGTGATACCCGGGATGAATCCGCCGACCGCGATGTCGTCATGGACCTGGATCAGAAAATAGAGGAGATTCGTTTCCGAAGACCAGACGACCTTGTACCGGCCCCAGTAGTCGGACGAATCGACCGCTGTGCCGTAGGGAATCCAGACCTGGTCGATGGGCTGCCAGCGAACGTCTCGCCAGCAGGGATCGTCGTCCAGCCCGTCGACGACAGGAACCGCGGACAGCACGTTCTCGACCCGCACCGTGTCGTCCTGCGCCTGCGTCCCGGCGTATAAACCCATCGACACCGCGAAAAGAAAAACCGCTATTACCCTCAAGACCCGCTCTTGTTTCATCCTCGCCTCCGTTTCCTGAAATGAAATCTCCCGCTTCCCGGCGGGGTATAAAACCCCGCCCTACTACTTTCTCCCCGTCTCACGTCTCGAGTCACGATCCCCCTGCTTTCCGCTTTCCGCTTTCCGCTTTCTGCTTTTTTCCCGCCCGCGTCACGCTTGAACCAATATAACGCACAACCGCGCGGGATGCCACAAGATTGACGCCCGGTGACATTGATTTACATTCATCCTCTTCCGGAATCCGTCCCGGAACCGCTTCGGAGAACCGTCAAAGAAAACTCCGGAACGACACCGGTCATGCGTTCACTGAAATTCCAGAGTCTTTTCCGGACTTCCGCATCCACGTGGGGGGAGGAAAAAAGGACCGGTCTCTTACGGACGAAATACGCCCCGCTCACGGCCCCCAGACCGGGATCGGTCGCGGCCCACACGCCTGTCGGGCTTTCGCGACTCATGAGCGGCGATGCCGCCGCATGCAGGAACCGCAGGAATGCCGGCAGGTGGCGGCCGAAACCGGACCGGACGATGCCGGGATGGAACACATTCGCGGTGACGCCCTCTCCGGTCAACCGGGACGCGATCTCCTGTGTGAAGACGAGCCGCGCGAGTACCGACTGCCGGATGGCACGGAATCCGTTGTACCGGCCGGTCTCCCCGATTTCCTCGAATCCGAGGCGCGTCATCCGGAGTAAGCCCGGAGAACCGACCACGGACAGGATGCGCGCGGGCGAACCCGCCCGGAGCGCCGGCAGCAGCAATCCCGACAGCATGAAACCGGACAGATAATTCACGGCCCAGGTTTTCTCGATGCCGTCCGCCGTGGTTTCCCGCTTCGGGAGCAGCACGCCGTGATTGAGGGACAGCACGTGCAGTACCGGAAATTCTTCCAGAAACCGGCGGGCGAAACGCCGGACGGACTCCTGATCAGACAAATCGGCGGTCATCGCGTCGATGCGGGGATTGGACGTCTCCTTTGCGAGGCACTCCCGGACCGCTTCGGTCCGGCGGGAATCACGCCCCAGCAGGATCACCCGGACGCCTGTTTTTGCCAACCCCGCGGCAACCGCACGCCCCACCCCGGATGTGGCGCCCGTGACCAGACACAATACATCGTGTTCTTTCATCCTCCCCCCTTAACCGGTCGGTTTCCTCTCTCATGCACCGGCCCGGCGAGGACTTCGCACATCCGCCGGTAATTATCATGGACCAGCCCGATCAGCCGATGCCGGTTTTCCGCGAGCGCCTTCCTGTCGATCCGGGACACGGCTTCGGCATGTTCCGCCATCCGGCCGATGGCGGTCCCTTCGCGGGACGGTCCGATATCCCAGTCTCTGAGAAAAGTCCGGAGTTTGGGAACGTCTTCGGTGAGTCCGAGATGGGGGACGGCGTAGGACAGGGCCGTCACCGCACCGTGCAGGCTGGTTCCGATGAAGAGCCTGCTGCGTGCGATGCAGTACATGATCTCATGGATGGACAGGGTTTCGGGCAGGTGGCACGACACCGCCAGGGTTTCCCGGAGACGCCTCAGCACGATCTGGTCGTCGTGCATGGGGACCAGGCCGACCGGGAGCAGGAGAATGTGAAGATTCAGGGTCAGGGTGATTCGGTTCAGCTGGGTGATGAGGGTCTCGAAGTGCCGGGTTCCGGTCTGGTAATTGATCTGAAAACAGAGATACTGATATTCCCATTCCTCCAATTTTTTCAGAAGTCCGGGATTCACCATGCCACGGAGCCGGGGCAGCGGAAAATGAACGGACATCGTTACCGCTGAGTCCGGCACGCAAAAAATCTCCTTCTCGACTCCCAACTGGACGAGCCGGTTGCGCGTCTCCCGGTCCCGGACGGAGATATAGTCCGCCTCGTTCATGTGGTCTCGGATATACGCCGGATAAGGCCCGATCAGGGATTCCAGTGCGGAGCCGCCGACCGCGTTATAGAGGATGCGGACCCGCGCGCGTATCGCCTTCCTGGGCACGATCCAGGGGAGCAGCAGAGAACCGGCGCCGTATCGCCGGGCCAGCATCCGGTTGATCGTGAGTCCCAGCCCGAGCCGCTTCCCGAACACCGTGAAGAACAGCGAGAAGAGGACCGCGGACACGTGCCCCAGCCGGTGCATGTGCATGGGCACCCAGTTGATACCCAGCACGTCCCCGCCCGCGACGAAGAGGACACTGTCATCCGCGATGTCGGTTTTACCGATCCATTCGCGGATGGGTCGCGTCTTCTCGGCCCCGTAGCGGCTGAGGTCGCTTTCCGCGAGCCCGTAACAGACGAAATCGTAGTCATCTCGGAGGTCTTCGAACGCCTTGGCGGCCAGGACGGGAAACAGCAGGTCCCCGTAATTGTACCGGGCGAAGGCACCGATCATCGCGAATGTTTTTTTCATGGTCCGTCCTTCATCCGGAAGCCGGACAGGGAGGTCAGCCCTGAAAAGAGTCTGCGGATGAAATGGCGGTTCATCCTCAGGGCGATCAGGATCGAGACGCCGAGCAGGATCCGGTTATACAGCGGATTGTTCTCGAAGAAGACGATCACATACACGACGAGGCAGACGGAAAAGAAAATCAGGTTCCGGATGTCGAGCCGGATGGAAAAATATTTCCGGGTCTGGACGACACGGATCAGCCACAGCGCGATCAGGGAGACCATGCCGGAGAAGCCCACGGCCTGCAGTTTCCACACGGGGATGAGTACGATCATCAGCACGAGGTTCAGGATGGAGCCGTACAGAGTGGTGGTAAAAGCTCCCCTGGTTTCGCGTGAGCTCAGGTACCCGGTGCCGTAGAAGGTGGCGAACGAGGAGAAGATCGTCCCCACGTAGAGGAAAGGGATGTATTGCAGTGCGTCCGCGAACTTGGCGTCGATGATCCGGTCGAACAAAAACGCGGTCACGGGAATCAGGAGCAGGATGCCGGAAAACTGAAGCCGTGTGTACAGGTCGAACATGCGGGTATAGAACCGGTTCCGGTCTTCCGAGTCGTATTCCGTGATGGCCGATTCCTGCCAGGCCAAATAGAACATGTTGTTGATCATGACGAGGATCGATGCGAACCGGCTCGCGACCGCAAACAGGCCGTTGGCCTCGCTGCCCATTGTCAGATTGATGAGGAAACGGTTCGCGAACGAAAGGAGCCACCAGTTGACCGCCGTGGGAAGAAGCGGCAGGGAATAGGATACGATCGCCCTGCGGAGCCCCCGGTCCAGCGCGCCGATGCCGAGGTGCCGGAACAGGCGGATCCGGATTTCGAGATATACGACGACCAGCACCGCGGACAGGATCCCGGAAATCAGGATGCCGGCCACCTGGAGGCCGTAATACTTCAGGAGGATCACGTTGCCGGCCAGCATCACGCCCGCGAAGATCAGCCCGGCCACGGCGTAGTCGAAATTCCTTTTCAGCCCCCTCGCGGTCTGCTGCCAGAGCATCGAGTAAATGTGGCCGATGCAGAGCAGCACGATCAGCCCGGCGTGGGGCACGGGTTTGATGAGGAAAAATCCGAAGGAAACGAAGATGAAGATCAGCATGTTCCGGGTGATGAGAAAGAAGGTGTTCGAGAGATTTCCGCGGATCTCCTCCTCATTCTTCGCGTCGAGCAGGTTCCGGTAGAGCCCGTCGATGCTCTGTAGGGTCACGAGGGAGATGAGGATCTGGATAGCGGTGAGCACGAGATCGTAAAATCCGAGTTCGGAGCGGGTGAGGTAAATGGTATACAGGGGGAGCAGGATGAATCCGAGTAGTTTCGACGCGAAATTTCCGGTCACGTAGATCAGAAAATTGATGAAAAGGCGTTTTTCCCTGCTCATGAGACCGGGCGAACTTCCTGTCGGGTTTGGGTGGAAGAGATATCCTGGGGTTATAATATAAAGATATAATTCAAAAAATCAACGGATCATTTGAATAATTCACAATCAAATGCTTATCAAAAAGAAAAACCGATCTGTGGTGTGGATGAACGGGGGAAAGGTTATTGACGTCCGTTAGATGGAGATAAAGAAAACCCTGTCCGCCTCAGGCGGACAGGGAAGAAATAACGGGTCAAGAATACACCCGGTTTTTAATACATATCGGGCGCGCCGTGCGGCATGGGCGGCGTCTTTTCCTTTTCAGGTTTCTCCGCGACCACGGCTTCGGTCGTCAACAGGAGTGCCGATACGCTCGCGGCATTCTGAAGCGCGATCCGGACGACCTTAGTCGGATCAATCACGCCCGCTTCAAGCATGTCGCAGTATTCTTCGGTACGTGCGTTGAAACCGTAACCGCCCTTCTTCTCTTCAAGCTTCGCGACGATGATCGAACCTTCCAGGCCGGTGTTGTTCACGATCTGTCGAACCGGCTCTTCGAGTGAACGACGGACGATTGCCACACCGACTTTCTCATCACCCTCGACCGAGATCTTGTCCAGCACGGCTTTGGAACGGAGCAATGCCACGCCTCCGCCGGGCACGATGCCTTCTTCGACCGCGGCACGGGTGGCGTGCAGGGCGTCTTCCACGCGCGCCTTCTTCTCTTTCAACTCGATTTCAGTCGCCGCGCCGACATTCAGCACCGCCACGCCGCCGGCCAGTTTGGCCAGCCGTTCCTGCAGTTTCTCGCGGTCATAATCAGAGGTCGTGGTCTCGATCTGCTTCTTGATCTGGTTGATCCGGCCTTGGATGTCTTTGGATTCTCCGGCGCCTTCTACGAGCGTTGTGTTGTCTTTGTCGATCCGGACGCGCTTGGCCGTACCCAGGTCGTCCAGCGTCGTATTCTCGAGTTTGAATCCGGCTTCTTCGGCGATTACGCGGCCGCCGGTGAGGATGGCGATATCCTCGAGCATGGCCTTGCGCCGGTCACCGAAACCGGGCGCCTTGACCGCTGCGACACGCAGGGTCCCTTTGAGCTTGTTCACCACCAGGGTCGCGAGGGCTTCGCCTTCGATATCTTCGGCAATGATCAGGAGCGGTTTGCCCATCTGCGCGACTTTCTCGAGGATGGGCAGCATATCCTTCATGGCGCTGATCTTCTTGTCGTAGATCAGGATGTAGGGGGTTTCGAGAAGCGTTTCCATGTTCTCGGGATCGGTGACGAAATAGGGAGAGATGTATCCGCGATCAAACTGCATGCCCTCGACCACTTCCATGCTCGTCTCGGTCGTCTTGGCTTCCTCGACAGTGATCACACCGTCCTTGCCGACTTTATCCATCGCATCGGCGATCAACTGACCGATGGTCTCGTCATTATTGGCAGAAATCGTGGCGACCTGGGCAATCTCTTTCTGGTCCGTCACGTCTTTGCTCATGGATTTCAAATTCTCGATCACGGCTGCGACGGCTTTTTCGATTCCGCGTTTCAAATCCATGGGATTGGCGCCTGCGGTGACGTTACGAATCCCCTCTGCGAGAATCACCTGGGCAAGCACCGTCGCGGTGGTTGTTCCGTCTCCGGCTACATCGCTTGTTTTCGACGCCACCTCTTTCACCATCTGCGCGCCCATGTTTTCAAACGGGTCTTCGAGTTCGATTTCTTTCGCCACGGTCACGCCGTCTTTGGTTACGGTCTGTGCGCCGAATTTCTTCTCGATCACCACATTCCGTCCTTTCGGACCCAGGGTGACCTTGACCGCTTCGGCAAGCTGGTCGACGCCTTTCTTAAGCACCTGACGGGCTTCCGCCCCGTATTCAATTAGTTTGGCCATATGATTTCCTCCTTCTATTCTTTCTTTTTGTCCGTTCAGATAACTGCAAGGATATCGCTCTCGCGAACGATGAGATATTCTTCCCCATCGACGGTGACTTCAGTACCGGAATATTTCCCGTACAGCACCTGATCTCCCACCTTGACCGTCATGGTGATTTTTTGGCCCGCATCTGAAATCTTGCCCGGGCCGACAGCCATCACTTCACCTTTCTGGGGCTTCTCCTTGGCCGTATCCGGAATGATGATCCCGCCCTGAACCTTTTCATCCGCAGGGGCCGGTTTCACGACAACCCGGTCTGCTAAGGGCTGAATTTTCATAAATATACCCTCCTTATTTTTTGTTTTTTATGATTTAATAGTATTTTTACTTAGCAGTCACGGCACGTAACTGCTAAATTCCAGATATTAATATATGGATTTTTTCTGAAAAGTCAAGATTTTTATTTTCGATCAGGAGATTCAGAGGGTGAATCGTCTGAAAGTTTGTATCGGAATGTGCCCCACTGCAATTTGGTACGAAGTACATCGAAAAAGTTGTGACCTTCGAATTTGATCAGCTGTACGTCCCAGTCGCCACGCCTGACTTCGATCCGGGTCCTGCAATCGATGGGTTTCATGACCTGTCCGTCCACGCTGAAAAACGCCTCGCGGTCTTCAGACTCAAGCTGAAGCAGAATGCGACTGTCCTGCGGGATCACCGTAGGACGGGCCGTCAAGGTATGGGGACAGATGGGTGTCAGGATGATTGACTCGAGCGAGGGAACGACAATCGGTCCGCCTGCACCGAGCGAATACGCCGTCGAACCGGTCGGGGTCGCGACGATGATCCCGTCCGTAAAATAGGTTGTAAAGTAGCTTCCGTCGACCATTACCCGGATCTGAATCATGCGCGGGATTCCGCCGCGTGCGACCACCACGTCATTCAACGCCGGATAAACGAGATTACCCGAATCGGATGAGACGCTGACCGATAGTGTCATCCTGTTTTCGAGCGTATAGCGACCCGCTATCACCGCCTCCATCTGCGTATACAAATCGTCCAGGGCCACATCTGCCAGAAAACCGAGGCTGCCGAGATTGATACCCAGAAGCGGTTTCTGCATCGGGCCGAGTTGACGGGCGGCTGCGAGCATGGTGCCGTCCCCGCCCATGACAATCAATACGTCACTTTCCGAAGCAAGCCGGTCAGGCGGAACCGGGCGGAGCCCTGCAATGTTCTTGCCGATAAAGCGGTGTACCTCGGGCGTCACCACGGATCCGATCTGCTTTTGGCTGAGCCATTCTACAAACGCACAGAGCGTCTCGTGCGCCCGGGGTTTCCGGAGATTAGCCATGATTCCCAGGTTCATGGAATCCGTGAAATGGTTTTAATAAAAGGCAACAGTTTTTTTGTCCTTCTTTTTTCGCAAAGTACCCGGATGGCGTTGGACAGGGATTCCACATCCAGTCCCATTTCAGAGAAAAGACGACAGGTGTTTCCATGGGACACAAACTGGTCGGGGAGACCGAAACGGCGGAATTGGACTTCTGCGCGCAACTCTGCGAGCGTTTCCGCCACGGCGCCGCCCAATCCGCCGACCACCGTGTTATTCTCAAGGGTCACGATGACCCCGAACCGTTTGACCGCCGTGTGAATATATGTGTGGTCGATCGGTTTGACAAACCGCATGTTGACCACTTCGGCCGAAATCCCCTCTTCCAACAACCGTTCGGCTACTTTTTCTGCAGTCGGAACCTGGTCTCCGACTGCCAGGATCGACGCATCAACCCCTTCCCGGATCACTTCACAGCGCCCGAGCGGGATTTCCTGAAAGGGTTCATCATGGAGGAGACCGCGGCCTTCTCCACGGGGATACCGGATCGCCACCGGCCCGTCCTGATATGTGAGCGCCGTCCAAAGCATATGCCGCAACTCGGAGATGTCCTTCGGTGCCATGAGGACGATATCCGGGATCAGCCTCAAATAGCTCAGATCAAAACTTCCGTGATGGGTCGGGCCGTCCTCCCCCACGAGTCCGCCCCGGTCTAACGCAAGAATCACGGGAATCTTCTGCAATGCCACATCATGAATCACCTGATCGAAGGCCCGCTGCAGAAAGGTTGAATAAATCGCCACAATCGGCCTGAATCCCTCCAGCGCCATACCCGCGGCGAATGTCACGGCGTGCTGTTCGGCGATGCCCACATCAAAAAACCGGTCCGGGAATGCCTTGGCCAGATGAATCAGGCCGGTTCCATGCGCCATCGCCGCGGTGATGCCCACGACCCGGGGATCTTGCCGGGCCAGTTCAACCACGGTTTTTCCAAACGCTTCGGTATACGACACGGACGCGTTCGGTTTCGGCAGTCCCGTCTCCGGGCAGAAAGAGCCGAGTCCGTGAAACCGGGTGGCATCTTCCTCGGCGAATTTATAACCCTTGCCTTTCGTCGTGAGTACGTGGACGAGTATGGGTCCCCGAAACTCCCTGAGGTTCTGAAAAATCCGGATCAGATTGTGGACCTCATGTCCCTCGACAGGACCGACATAGCGGAATCCGAACCGCTCAAAAAGCAATGCGGGAACGATCATGGCCTTGAGGCCTTCTTCAAGGCGCTGGACGAGTTTCCGCACCGTGCCGGTACCCCGTGGCAGTTTGCCGGTCAGGTTCCAGATATCTTTTTTGAGGCGGTTGTAAAGGGGCGTGGTGATGACCTGTGTCAATGCTTTCGGCAGTGCGCCGACATTGGGAGCAATAGACATACGGTTGTCGTTGAGTACGACGATCAAATTCCGCCTGGCGCCTCCCGCATTGTTGAGTCCTTCAAAAGCGATCCCGCCCGTCAGTGCCCCGTCCCCGATCACCGCGACGACGTGGAACTGCTCACCCTTCATATCCCTGGCCGTGGCCATGCCCAGCGCCGCCGAGATCGATGTGGAGGCATGGCCCACACCGAAAGCGTCATAAGGGCTCTCACTGATTTTGGGAAAACCGCTGATGCCGCTATGCTGGCGCAGTGTATCGAAGCGGTCTTTCCGTCCGGTCAGGATTTTATGGACATAGGCCTGATGACCGACATCCCAGACGATTTTGTCCCGGGGCGTATCGAACACCCGGTGCAGGGCCAGTGTCAGTTCAACCGCGCCGAGATTCGGAGCCAGATGTCCGCCGGTATTGGACACGGTACGCACCAGCAGTTGACGGATTTCTTCGGCCAGTCCGGGTAGATCGGCCGCATCCATTTTTTTCAGATCTTCAGGCGTGTCAATCGAATCGAGGAGTCTTCCCATACGGTCTTTCGATTAAAGTTCCACTCACGGATCCCGGAATAAGCGTTCTCTCATCCGGAAAAGGGGAACGTGAAAGGGTTACATGTTACGAGTTAACAAATTGATTATTCAACAGCTAACAAAAACGTTGCGGATTGCATCCCGTCAAGATTTTCGGATTATTCCATGGGTTCGAGACGGAATCCGCCGTGATCATCCTCCACCAACTTGTCGACGCGGGCCTGGGCCCGATCGAGCACATCACTGCAAAACCGGATGAGCGAGACGCCTTCTTCGAAGGCCTTGAGCGACTCTTCGAGGGTCGATTCGCCGTTCTCGAGCGCGGCCACCAGTTCCTGGAGCCGTTTGAATGCCGATTCAAAGGTCTGTTGCTTTGCCGTCATAACAGGTTTCTTCCACGGTTTGGATGATGCTCCGGGCCGCGCCCCTGGCAAACCGGATACGGATGGAATCGGATTCCCTGAGTTCGGCGGCATCCCGTACGATGCGCCCGTCCCGGATCAGGGTGGTGATGCTGTATCCGCGGGCGAGAACCGATCCGGGATCGAGTACCCCGAGCTTTCCCTGCAACGCATCGAGCCGCGATCGAGAAGCGTTCACCGATTCCCTCATCCGCAGTTCGAGCTGGCGGGACAGATCGTCGATCCGCAACCGGTACTCCCGTACCCGGTCTCCGGGACGCCGGAAGGCCCAGCTGTTCCCGATCGCCTCGACGCGTCCACGGTGCCATGCCAGACGACCCGTCATGGCCTGAGTCATGCGTAAGGTAATCTGACGGATGCGCTCCCTCAGAGCTTCACGGTCGGGAACGACGAGTTCCGCAGCAGCCGAAGGCGTCGGGGCGCGAAGGTCGGCGACAAAATCGCTGATCGAGAAATCGATGTCATGTCCGACCGCGGAGATGACGGGGATTCCGGATTCGAAGATCGCGCGGGCCACGATCTCTTGATTGAAAGCCTGTAGATCTTCGACGGATCCTCCTCCGCGGCCCACGATCAGGACATCGGCGTTTCCCCAGGTATTGAAGACGCGGATGGCATGTGCGATTTCTTCGGCCGCCGTCTCTCCCTGCACGCTGACCGGTGTCAGGATGAGATGCACGTCCCCGAACCGTCTGTCGATCACGCTGCGTATATCCTGAAGGGCGGCCCCTGTGGCGGAGGTGACGATGCCGATCCGCCGGGGAAATTCCGGGATCGGTCGTTTCCGCGCAGGGTCGAAGAGCCCCTCCTCGGCGAGCCGCCGCTTGAGCCTTTCGAACGCCTCCTGCAGCATGCCGGATCCGGCCGGCCGGATCCGGTGAACATCGATCTGATATTTCCCCTGACGTTCATACACGGTCAGGCTGCCGAGTATGATCACCTGCATACCGTCACGGGGTTCGAACGGAAGCCCCAGGCTTTTACCACGCCACATGACGCAGGCGACCTGCGCAACGGCGTCTTTCAGGGAGAAATAGAGATGACCGGACGTATGCCTTTTACAGTTTGAAATTTCGCCTTCAATCCAGACCTGCGGGAGAGCGTCTTCGAGAAGAAACCGGATGGTCTGCGTAATCTCGGTGACGGAATAAACCCGCCGGGTGGCGGGCTGACTCGCTTCCGGATCGAACGCATTGACCGGGTCTATGCTCATCTCACTTTCTTTTTATGGCGATTTTTCCGCAGCCGTTTCTTGCGTTTATGCGTGGCAATCTTGTGCCGTTTCCTTTTTTTACCGCTTGGCAAGGGCAACGCCTCCTTTCGTGACCGTTTTTTTATTTTGAATTGACATGCTATATACATTCACCGCGACTGAATGGCTGATTCAGGCTGACTCCGAATCCGTATCGACATCATCGAACAGGTCATCAGCGAACCGGCGTTCAGCCTCTTTGGTGCCGGAGACGAACCGGCCGCTCGATTTCAGGGCCCCGGCGACTTCCTGCTTGAACGGATTCGACGGTTTAAAATCCGGAACGAGCCGGTGCGGAATGATCATCTCCTTCCCCGTCCTGGGATTGGCGATGCGTTTCTCCTTCCGCTCCCGCAGACAGAAGGTTCCGAATCCGCGCAACTCCACCTTCTCTCCCGATTTGAGCGCAAAACCGACGGTCTCGAGAAAACCATCCACAACGGCCGCGGTTTCCAGTTTCGTCAGACCCGTGCCCCTCGAGATGATATCGACGATATCGGCCTTGGTCATGGCGTCATCTTCCGCTTTGGATTGATCCGGAAATCATGCCCGACAAAAAAGAACAGAAGGATCTTGCGACCCGGGTTTCCGATCGCATTCCGCGGACCGCTTACCGGTTATTGATACTGATACTTCAGCCGTGTCCCCCCGAACCCGTGCAGGACCCCTTCGATCTGTTCGAGAAAGAGATCGATCAGGGTGATGCGGCGGGTTCTTTCCCGGACGACCGTCGGTTCGCCCTCGATTCCGGCCATGCGGGCCGTCAGATCGACGGCGTCCCTGTAATAACCCAGTGTGTCAACCAGTCCGATTGCAAGCGCCTGCCGGCCCGTGAACACGCGTCCGTCCGCGATCCGCAGCGCTTCCCTGCGTGTCATGCGGCGCGACTCCGCGACCACGGTAACAAACTGATCGAAGGCGTCATCGATCCATGCCTGCAGATGACGGCGATCCGCCTCCGTGAAACCCCGGTGAGGCGATCCGAGATCCTTATAGGGACCACTCTTGATGATCTCGAATTTGATGCCGATTTTCCTGAACAGTTCGTACGTGTGCATGAACTCCGCGATCACACCGATGCTGCCCGTGGTCGTCCCCGGCTGGGCCATGAGGGTATCCGCGCCGCAGGCCGCATAATATCCGCCCGATGCCGCGACCGAGCCCATGAAAGCCAAAACCGGTTTGCCTCCATCGCGTACGCGCCGAACCGACTCATAGATCTCCTGGGACGGCACGACCAGGCCGCCCGGGCTGTCGATCCGCAGCAGGATTCCCCGGATTGATTTCTGTTCTCCGTATGTTTCGATCTGCCGGACGATCCTGCGCGAGTCATAGATCGGACCCAGCAATTCGACGATCGCGATCTTTTCCCCGCCCCGTGAAATCACATCCTCGCGTGAACGCCCCTGACGGACGGCAGCCAGAATCAGAATCAACGCCACCGACACACATGCGATCGTCAGGCCGATCAGCCAGTCTTTCCGTCTGCGCGTCACCTTCTTCTCCTTCAAACCGATTTGACCGTTCATTATAACTAAAATTTAAACAAAAGTCAATATGCAAGGATATTTTCTGAGGCGGCACGATCTCTCGCCTCTTTTTTATTGATAGTCGCCGGAAAATCATGTACATTGTTTTCAGCAACCCGGCATCTGCATCACAGACAATCAGACACTCAATATATCCCGAATCCGGAGGCCCCATGAAACGTGTGCTTCTCATCGCCGTGTTGGGATGCATCCTTTTCGCATGCCAGAAAACACGGGAACGGCGAACCGCCGCGGAAGATCCCGGAAAAACTGTCGACCTGGAGAAAATCGTTTTGCAGGCACCCCCCGCCCTGCTTTCGGCCTCGGCGACGATCGAGATCCGGTTCAGTGAATCCGTGGTGCCGGACCATCTGAGCGGAACCGTACCCGACAGGAATCCTTTCGTGTTCGATCCCGTCCTCAGGGGCCGGACCGAATGGATCACCGCCGACAATATCCGTTTTACGCCCGGGACGCCGATGAAACCCGGCGAAGTTTACAAAGGCGTGCTCAGGGGAGACCTGTTGCTCGGCGACCGGAAAAAGGCGACGGATTTTCATTTCTCTTTCCGGGTGGCGGAACAGGAAATTTTGGGTCTTCAAGGGGATTTCGAAGCCGAACCGGACGGGAAGAACCAGGCCTTCTATCAGGGCACGTTGCGCTTCGCCCAGCCCGTCGAACTGCAGCGCCTCGAAAAGGACCTCTCCATCAAAAGTCCGGAGGGCCAGGTGAAATTCACGCTGGCATCCGGGGAAGACGGCCGGACCGTCACGATCCGGTCCGCCCCCGTCCGCCGTCGGGAGACCGGCCAGACATTCACCTTTACCTTGCCCGGAAGATACCGGGCGGACGGCGCGAAGTGGACCGCGACCGTTCATCTGGCCGGCGGCGGGATTCTTCAGATGATCACGCACATGGACCTCACGGATCCGGACGCCGAGAAAAGCGCCTACGGATTCCGTTTCAGCGATCCATTGAAACAGGACATGGATCTCTCGGGATTCGTGTCCGTGGATCCGCCCGTCGACTTCGAAATCCAGATCCGGTCCAAATATCTCATCCTCCGCGGAGATTTCCTCCCGGGCAGGCGTTATACCGCCACCCTCTCGCAGGGGCTTCCTTCGGTGTTCGGGACACAACTGGGCCAGACACTCTCCGTCCCGATCCGGATCGAGAACATCAAACCGGAAATCAAATGGCTTTCTGAAGGGGTGTATCTTCCCGGCGACAACACGTTCAAGCTCCAGTTCAAATCCGTCAATGTGCGGAAAATCCGTGCCTGTGTCACGGAAATCTTTCCGCAGAACCTGGGATTCTTCATCCAGCAAAACGCCGTCGAGGACCGTTCCGGAAAACGCAGGGAATACGCCTGGGACCGGTTTGCCTACACGGACCTCGAACGGGTGGGCAAGGATGTGTTTGAGCGGGAGCTGGAAATCGCAGGAGGCCTGAACCGCTGGGTGCGTTCCGAACTCGACCTCGGCCCCGTCTTCAGGAACAAGACGAACACCGCATTCGTGGTCCGCCTATCCTTTGACGAGGAGGGGCTGGCCGGCCGCTGCACGAACGACGCGAACGACATCCGGGAAGGCGATCTCTACTTTTCGAGCGATGATTACTACACGAATCCCTGCAGGCCGGGATATTATTATGCGCACGGCACGGTGAGCAAACTGCTGATCGCCTCGGACATCGGACTCACCGTCAAACAGGCGGATGACGGGATACACGTCACCGCCACGAACGTGATCACCGCACGGCCCGAATCCGGCCTGCGGCTCTCGCTCTTTTCTTTCCAGAACGAAAGGCTGGAGACCCGGACGACGGACGGCGACGGATACGCCCGGTTCGAACAAACCGGATTCTACCTCTACGGACAGACCTCCGGCGGCATCGCACTGATCCGGCTTGACCATCAGCCCTGGATGCTCAATCATTTCGACACCGGCGGCGGCTCGGGCGGACGCAAGGGCATGGACTGTTTCATCTATACCGACCGGGGCGTGTACCGCCCGGGGGATACCGTGTATCTTTCCGCCATCATTCGCACGAACCGGAAGACGCCGCCCGCGGACATGCCTGTTCTGCTGAAGGTCATGAATCCGCGCGGCCAGACCGTGCTGGAACGACGGACCGGGAGCGGCGTACACGGCCATGTGCATTTCCCGGTCGAAACGGACGTGACGGATCCGACGGGCCGCTGGACGGCCGAAATCAGTGCCGGGGATGAAACATTCCAACATGCCCTCCGGATCGAGACCGTCAAACCCAACCGGCTCAAGATCGAGACGGACGTGCCGGAAATCCTGCACGCCCCGGAAACCCGCATCAAGGGGATGGTCACCGTCCGGTACCTCTTCGGGGCGCCCGCGGCCGGACTCGCGACCCGGATCCGCGCCGATCTCTCGGGCATGGCTTTCACCGCGCCGCGTTTTCCGGAGTTTCGGTTCGGCATGCCGGGCAGGGGATACCGGGAACGGACCCTCACGCTGCTCGACGCCGCGCTGGACGATCGGGGCATGGCCGCCTTCGGCGGCGAGATACCGGATTTGAAGACCGCGCCCGGGGTGATCCGGGCCGTCCTGAATACCGTCGCGGCCGAAAAAGGGGGTGATTTCACGGAACACACGCACCGGCTCACGGTGTATCCCTATCCGTGTTTCGTGGGTCTGAAAGACGTGTTCGGCTGGCGTTCCGCGAAAACGGGAGAGAAAGCCGTCATCCCGGTCGTGGCCGTCGATCCGGAGGGCCGCCCGCTGCCGGGACGAAAACTCCAGGTCTCGGTCTACCTCAACCGCAAATACTGGTGGTGGCATTATGACCGCGACGACCGGCGTGATTTCAAGACGCTCGCGGAAACCTCCCTGATCAAAACCCTGACGGTGGTCTCGGATTCGGAACCGATCGGACTCTCCCTCGACATCGAGGATACGGGACAGCATCTGATCGAGGTCCGGGATACCGAGACGGGCCACACGGCCGGATTGTTTTTCTGGGCGAGCACCTGGGGCGGCCTCGCCCGTGAGGAGGAAGCGGCGCGCCATACGCTGGAGATAAGGACGGACAAGTCCGTTTACAGCCCGGGTGATCAGGCCGTGATCGCCTTAAAAACACCGGCAAAAGGGCTCGTCCTCCTCTCCGTCGAGCAGGGAGGCCGCATCCTGAGCAAGGACTGGAAAGCCGTGAACGACACCCTCACCACCTTCCGGATCGCCCTGACCGAAGAGATGGTCCCGGACTGTTATATCGCGGCGAGCCTGATCCAGCCGCACAACCAGAACACGAACGACCTGCCCATGCGGATTTACGGGATCAAGCCGCTGACCGTGGAAAATGCGGCGACCCGGCTGCCCCTCGCCCTCGAGACGCCGGGGGAAATCCGGCCCGGAGAGACTTTCAAGGTGAAAATCGTTTCCCGCTCACGGAACAAAGCATCGGTCACCCTCGCGGTCGTGGACGAGGGGCTGCTGGATCTGACGGACTTCCGGACGCCGGATCCCTGGAATCATTATTTCCAGAAAATCCGGCTTGCCGTCCGGACACGGGACAATTTCGATGAAATTCTGGGGACGCTCTTCCCCGGCATCCATCAGTTCTTCACCATCGGCGGAGACATGGAATCGCTGGATGAGGCGCGTCTGAAACGGCTCGACCAGAGCCGCGTCAGGCGGTTCGAACCGGTCGTCCTGTTCCGGGAACCCGTAACCCTCGAACCGGGCAAGACACTCGAAACCGCCTTCACCATGCCCAATTATGTGGGCGCGGTGCGGATCATGGCCGTCGGATGCGCCGGTCCCAGTTATGCCTCCCTGGAGGAGACGGTACCCGTACGTCAGGAATTGATGGTGCTGCCCGCCCTGCCCCGCGTGGCCCGGCCCGGAGATGTCTTCGATGTGCCGGTCTCGGTCTTCGCCGCGGACAGCGCCGTCCGGGATGTCGTCCTCCGGATCAAGACCTCGGATCCCCTGAAAATCACCGGTCCCGCCGAGAAGCGCCTGACTTTCGACAAACCCGGCGAGAAAGACACGGCCTTCGAAATCACGGTCGGGGACGCAGTCGGGGCCGGGACCGCGGAGATCCGGGCCATGTCCGGACGGTTCAGCGCCGATGCGAAAATCCATCTGCCGGTGACGAGCCCCTTTCCGTTTTTTACAGAGGTGACGGAGGCTACGGCCGCGAAAGGGGAACCCGCGACCCTGACCCCTGAGAAATTCGGTCTGGAGGGGACGAACAGCGCCCGTCTCGTGGTCTCGCGTATGCCAAACATTCAGCTTTGGAAACGGATCCAGGATCTCGTCCGGTATCCTTACGGGTGCAGCGAACAGATCGTGTCTGCCGCGTTCCCCCAACTGTTCCTCCCGGTGCTTGCGGATCTCAAGCCCCATCAGAAACAGGCCGTCACGGACCACATCAACGCCGCAATGTCCCAATTACAGAAATTCAGGATGGCCGAGGGATTCTCTTACTGGCCGTTTACGAACCGGGACCGCCAGTCTTATCACGACTGGGGTTCCTCCTATCTGGGACATTTCCTGATCGAAGCCCGGGCCAGGGGATTCCACGTACCGCCTGACCTGTACGGACACTGGCTCCGCGAAGCCAAATCCAGGGCCAAACGGGTCGACCGGGACAATCACCGCTACCAGGCATACCGCCTCTATCTGCTCGCCCTGGCCGGCGAACCCCAGACAGGCGCCATGAACCTGCTCAGGGAAAATTATCTGTCGAAACTGGATCCCCTGTCCCGGAAGCTGCTGGCTGCCGCATATTACCTGAGCGGCCGGCAGGCCGTAGCGAACCAGGTGGATGAGGCCGTTCCCGGGACCCTGGAGGGTCCGCGTGAACTGGGCGGGACCTTCGGGTCGCCCCTGCGCGATCTGGCATTGATGACCGTGCTGACCCTGAAAATGGAGGATTTACGGACCGCGGCGGGACTCTTGAAGGATCTGAGTGCGGGATTCCAACCTGCCGGATGGTATTCGACCCAGGAAACGGCCATGGCCATCCTGGCGATCGGAACCTTCTACGAAAAATCCCCGTTCACGGGTTCGGTCCGGTTCACACTGAAGAAACCGGGACAGAAGGAAGAACGCCACACGCTGGACCAATTCCAGGCGTCATTCGACCTGGATGAATGCTGGGACCGTCCCGTCACGGTCGCCACGGATCAGGAGGGTCCCCTTTTCGTCACGCTCTTCCGCGAGGGCGTGCCGCTCGAAGACCGTGTCCGGACGGAGAACCGGGGCATCGATCTCGTCCGGCAGTTTTTCGACGAGGACGGCCGTCCGGTCCGGGTCGAGACCCGGACCCAGGGCGCGCCATTCTGGGTGGTTTACACGATCCGGAGCCGGCATGCCCTTAAACTGGAGAACCTGGCCCTCACGAGCCTCTTCCCGAGCGGATGGGAAATCATCAATACCCGGCTGACCGATGCCGACCCACCGGTCTGGATCCGGAATCTGAATCTGGGCGCGGGAGACTATATGGACATCCGGGATGATCGCGTCAACTGGTTCTTCGACCTCGAACCGAACCGCACGATCGTGCTCGGGACAAAAATCAACCCGTCGTTCAGGGGACTTTACACCCTCCCCTCCGTCTCGGTCGAGGCGATGTATGCGCCTGATTACCATGCGCGGATCCAATCGGGGAAAGTCCGGGTGGAATAATCGTCGGGAAGAAGTAAAAGAGGGTCCCGGACGATGCGGTCCGGGACCCTCTTCCAAACGGCTCACGGAGATCGCCGGATTCCCGTCCGGGGTCTTTCGTTTTCACGAGACCGGGTCGTCGTCCAGCCTGTCCCACCAGGTCTTCTTCAACACGGCGGAGGTCATCAGGATGATCGCCGCCGACAGGCCGACATACCAGGATTCTTTCAGCACCAGATAAATGGGAAGGATGATGATGGCCGTCTGCCAGACGACACCCACGGCGATATTCATCATATCCCGCCTGAAATTCCGGTTCGGTTCAAACGCGGGATCCTCCGCCCTGATCTTCTCGAGGACGGGTTTCCAGAATCCCCAGGGCCGTACGGATTTATAAAATTCTTTCAGCACGCTCTCCTCGGTCGGCGGAGCCGAATAGGTCCCGATGAGGCATCCAGCGAGCGAAATCGCCATGATCAGCGGGAAATAGTAGAGTTCGAGAGTCTGTTTAAAAATCAGCGGAAACACCAGCGCCGGAATGATGCCAGCGACCATGCCCCAGAAATATCCATGGCCGTTGAAACGCCACCAGTACCATTTCAGGATATTGGAGGAAATGTAGCTGCCCCACAGGGCGGAGACGATCCACTGGAGGATACTGTTGACGTCCTGGGCGAAAATGCCGATCACGATGCTGACGCCGACCACCAGAATCCCGAAAAAATAATTGGCGGATTTGATCTGCCGGTTGTTTGCATCGGGCTTGAGATATTTCAGATAGATATCGTTCACGATATAGGCCTGTGCCGCATTGAGCGTCCCGGCGAACGTCCCGTTGAAGGCGGCCAGCAGACCCGCGAGCATCAGTCCGAGCAGGCCGATGGGGACGAATTCATGGATCGCCGAGGGAAGGATCTGCTCGAAATCGATCCGGTTCCCGATAATCAGGTTGAGACGGTCGTAGTAGATCAGGGCGAGCACCACGAAACCGGTGATCATGAAATAGCGGATGGGATTGAGAATCACGGAGACGAAACCGCTCATCTTGGCCGCTTCCTTGGGGGACTTCGTCGCCAGGATTTTCTGCATGTCGTAATTCGGGGCCGGACCCGCCGCGCTGACCAGAATCCCCTTGAAAAGCATCATCATGAAGAAGACCGAGAAGAGAGAAAACCCGTCGCTCGCGATCTTCTCGTTCACCTCGGGGATGATCCGGGTCCAGTCGAGATCGAGCTTCCATCCGAAAAACGGATTGAGCCACCCCTCCGGGACATGCAGCACATGGGTCGCGAGGGCGTTCATCGCGATGATCCCGATCGCGATCGATGAAATCGTCATGATGATGTACTGAAGCAGATCCGCCCAGACGATGCTGACCATGCCGCCGAGGATGGCGTACAGCATCGCGAAAAAGGTGAATACGATCCCGTACAGATGCGGAACGTACTGGGCCGGGACATGAAACGGGATGAAGGGCGAGACGGTCTCCCAGGGGATGAAGATCATGATGAATTTTCCGAGCCCGACGAAGCCGTACGCCAAAAATCCGAGACAGCTGATCAACGCGTACACCACGATGATGTTGTGGGAAAGTCTGGCGCCCGTGCCCGATCCGAAACGCGTGCCCATCCATTCCGCGCCCGTCGAGACATTCGAACGTCTCAGCCACGCAGAGAGATAGACCATGAGGAAAATCTGGTTGAATACCGGCCACAGCCAGGGAATCCAGACGCTTTTGAGCCCGTACACGAATCCGAGGGTCACCAGCCACATTGTGCCGGAGATGTCGAACATGCCGGATGCATTGGACAGTCCCAGCAGATACCAGGGCAATCGGTTTCCGCCGAGAATATAGGATTTCTTGCTCCTCTGGGCGACCTTTTTCAGAACCAATCCGATGACCACGGTCGATGCCAGATACATCAGGATGATCGAAATGTCCACGACATGCAGTCTCATGGGCAGCCCTTTCTTGGGGTTTTAGTTCATTCATGTATAAAAAGTGTGGACCAATGTACTTTTTTTTACATTCAAAAGCAACCATCAACCACGGACAAGATGGGTCTCAGCGCCTTTTCAACGCCTCCAGGCGCTTTCCGAGGAGCCCTTCGATTTCTTCGAGTTCGGGATCCGAGAGCCGCCATCCCGCAGCACGGACTGTTTCCTCGATCTGTTCAGGCTTTCGGGAACCGACGATCGCCCCGGTCACGTCCGCACGCCGGAGCGTCCAGGCGATCGCGAGCTGTGCAACCGTCCGGCCGTTTCTCTCCGCGATCGGACGCAGCGCGTCCACGAACGCCAGATTGGCGGTGAGTTCCGGCTCCACGAACATCTGATCCTCCCTGCGGTGATCGTCCTGCGGGAAGGCCGCGACACGCGCCCGGGACATCGTTCCCGTGAGCAGTCCTTTCTGCATGGGGCTGTAGACGATGATGCCGATTCCGTGTTCGCCGCAGAACGGCATCGTTTCCTCGGCCTGGCGCCGCAGCATGCTGTAGGGCGGCTGCAATGACGCGACGGGATGGATCTTCTGTATCCGTTCCATTTGTTTCACGCTGAAGTTGGAGACGCCGCCGTATCGGACCTTTCCGGCCCTAATGAGCCGCGCGATCGCGTCCCATCCCTCCTCGATCTGGTCTTTCGGATTGGGCCAGTGAATTTGATAGAGGTCGATCACCTCCACTCCGAGACGCCGCAGGCTGGCATCCGCCTCTTTCAGGATGCTCTCTTTCCTGAGATTCGGGGTGATTCTCCCGGACGTGTCCCAGGTCAGGCCGCATTTGGTGGCAATATGGGGACGGCCGGAAATCCCCCTGAGCGCCCGTCCGACCACTTCCTCCGCATGTCCCAGCCCGTAAACCGGAGCCGTGTCGATCCAGTTGACCCCCAGGCCGACCGCCCGGTGAATGGCCCTGACCGAGACCGCGTCATCCTGCGGGCCCCAGGAGTAAACCCAGTCTCCGCCGCCCAGGGCCCATGTCCCGAGCCCGATTTCGGTGAATGCCATATCCGTGAAACCCAGTTTCCGGGTCTGCATCTTCCTCATCCTTTCCATGCGGGGAATGTATCCCCCTTTTTCAATCGGAAACCGTTCCCTGTTTTCCGCACAGCGTCCCCCTGACTTTGTACAGGTGTTGTTCCCCGTGATCCTCGTAACGCATGTTCCCTTATTTCCGCAGGATCAGGAATAGGCCCGCCAGGATCGCGATGATGTCGACTCCGAAACCGAAATACGGGATTGGCACATACAGGAACGGCGTCAATCCTTTGAGGATGAGCCAGACCGCCAAGAACAGGACGCCGGCGGACCGGGTTAGCTGGACCGATCCCAGGATGAACAGGATCCCCGCGACCAGCGCGACCAGGGGCAACAGGTTCGTGACAACGGGAATATGGACCCGCAGCAGAGAGACGAGCGAGCCGGCGATCAGATAAGCCGCCATCAGCACGGTCGCGATGTTTTCCCGAATCTTCATGAATCGTCCTCCGTTTTGTGCCGGATTCTCATCCGTCATTCCACCCCGAACATCTGTATCGGCGCCCCGGCCGCCTCATAAAACCGGTCCTGCAACTCGAGAATCCGGTCGTCCTGTTTTAATATCCGGATGAGCTCGGCGAGCTGGCCCGCACCCGAATCCAGGATCAGATCTCCGATCTCCTCTTTGGCTTCGCTTCCGTCTCCCGCATAATGGTTGGGAAAACGCGCGTACCACCAGATTCCCGTATCGGCATAGGGCAGCCCGGAGAGCCGGTTCCTGTCCTCGCCCGGTTCGTCCCTGCACCGGTCCAGATGGACGAGATCCGGCCTGTGGGCCAGCATCATGGAGGTTTCCGTCTCGCCGGCATGGCCGTCGGTCGCGGTGGCCCTCAGTTTTTTAATTTTCGCCTCGACGACCGGATCTTCCTCCGGCTTGAACAGGATCACGGCATAATTCTTCCGGACGGAAAGCTGAGACTGGCAAAAATAGGAGAGGAAATGGGCGTTTCCGCCGTGCCCGTTGACCAGGATGATTTTCCGGAATCCGTTGCGGTAGAGTTCGTCGCAGGTCTCCTGCAGCAGGCGCCAGACCAGATCGGGACTGTAGGCGATCGTCCCCGGTTGATGCCTGGCTTCATAGATCTGTCCGAAATAGTACGGGGGGAAAACGACGCTGAATTCCTGTTTCACGGCGCGGAAAACCATTTCCCGCACATGGATCAGATCCGTGCCCAGCGGCAGATGCGGCCCGTGTTTTTCGAGGATGCCGAGCGGGATGACGATTGTACCTCCGGAAAGATGGACGGCTGCGACCAGTTCCGGTGATGTCAGTTCCTCATATTGAACGGGCAATCCCTCCCCCCATCCCGTATAAAAACATCCGAACATAATCAAAAAAAGGATTCTCAGATCCATTTCGACTCCTGACCGATGTGAGATTCAAAACAACCCCCTTCATTCGATCACGATATCCCAGGATATCGGAACCGCGGGTCGCAGCATGGCGGTCACGCTGCAGTATTGATTCTGACTCAGATCCACGGCATGGCGGACTTTTTCCTCCGTGATGAGCGCTCCTTTCACCCGGTAAATCAGCCGGATGTGTGTAAAGACTTTGGGATGCGTACCGGAAAGTTCGGCATCCGCCTCGACGGAAAAAGACTCCGGTTCGGTCCGCATCTTCCGGAGCATGCTCATCACATCCATGGCCGTGCATCCGGCCAGCGCCGTCAGGAGCAGGCCCTTGGGTTTCATGCCCTTTCCCTGTCCGCCGAACTGTTCATCCGCATCCATTGGGACAATAAAACCTTCCAGCTCTCCCTGAAACAACAGACCGTCCTTCCAGTCAACCCGACTCTTCATTTTATACCTCTTTTCTCGACAGAAAGCATCCGACATGAATATATGATCCCGATTCCAAAAATACAAGGCCGGCCGTAAAAAATCAGGACGCTTTATCCCCTTTCCCGTATTCCTGACACGAAATCATTTATTTTATTTGGATTTCAATAATATCCTTCATAAATTAACCATAATCATTGTTTTTACTAAATCGATAATGATAAAACACCGTTTCGCATCGATAGCCTTTCTCGCATCGATCATTGTTGAATTTAGTAAAACCCATCCTTTTATTTGAGGAGTTCATTTATGAACATCTATGTGGGAAACCTGCCCAAAACCGCCACCGAAGATTCGATCCGCCAGGCCTTTGAAACCCACGGAGAAGTGTCCCAGGTCAAGCTCATCAAGGATAATTTCTCCGGCGAACCGCGCGGTTTCGGGTTTGTTGAAATGCCGTCGAAATCAGAGGCTGTCGCGGCCATAGCGGCGCTGAATGGGGCCGATTTCGAAGGAAAGAATTTGACCGTGAATGAAGCGCGTCCCCGTGCCGAACGTCCCGGCGGAGGAGGCGGAGGAGGCAGAAGAGGCGGCGGAGGGGGTTTCGGAGGAGGCCGTTCGCGCTCCTGGTAATCCGGCTGTTTGAAAAAAGCCTTGTCAAAAAGACAAGGCTTTTTTCATGAAGCATTCACGCTAGAATTGCTGCGGCTCTTGAGGAGGCGGTCCTCCGCCCGGTTCGGACTGCGCACCCCGCCTGGGATGTTTGCCGAAAGGACGGGAACGATCCTTCATCATGCTTTCATGCAACCGTGTTTTTTGCTCACCGGTCAGCACCGAATCCAGTCGCTTCCTGAAGATATCCATATCCTGACGGAATACATCCTGATGCGTCATCATACGGGTATATTGTTGCGTGAGAATTTCATTGACCTTCTCACGCTGTGCATCCGTCGGTTGAATCACCTCTTCAAACCGTTGTACGAATCCGTCCGGTGAACGCATTCTCAGGGCGCGACGCTTGGATTGTTCACGGAAAAACACGCCGTGCCCCAGGAATCCGATGACCATTCCGATCATCAGCATCGCGGACATCAGCGTGACCATCTTGGTTTTCGTCTTCATGACCTCACTCCTGAATCCAGGGATATGTGGGACTGAACACCTCTTCGATTCTCAGATCGACGCCTTCCAGCACACCGGCCATGACCGCCCCGTCGTTGCGGACCGCATTGATCGAGAGCAGTACTACGATAATCACGGCCGCCGTGACCGCGACGGACCGGAAGGCCACGACCAGGGAATCGGCAAAGAAATTCTCGGTTGAGGCTTTGCGGGCATCCCGGATGCGTCGCATGACGCGTTCAGGGAAAACCGGGGAAAACGACCGGGATGTCTCAGCGGAAATTTTCTCCCGGATGAACCGGATCCGCTTTTCCTCGAGCCGCCAGGCTGCGGAATTGGCGAGCACCTCATCGAGTTCTATCTTTTCTTCGGCCGTAAGCTCTTCGTCAAACGACCGAAGCAACAGGTCGTGAACGCTTGCATCCATATTCATCTCCATAATAGGGCATTAACCAGGTTTTCATTTTTCTCTGGCCACGGGCCAGGCGCGAGAGTACGGTGCCCTCACGGATGTTTAATATTTCTGCGGTTTCGCGCGTGGAATATCCTTCCATGATACGCAGCACAATGACGGAACGAAACTCCGGACTGAGCCTTTGAAGCATTTGACGGACGATCGCCCTCTTTTCGTCGTATGGTAAAACCGAATTATCGGACGGAACGGCATACGCTTCCACGGATTTCTCCCAGAACAGCGACCTCCTGCGTTTTCGTTTCTTGAGCGCATTCAGCGATAAATTGATCGCGATGCGTGTCAGATAGGTTCCCAATGCCGATGCGCCTTGGAAATGATCCAGTCTCGTGTAAAAACGGACAAAGACCTCCTGTCCCACATCTTCGGCCTCGGGACCCCCCCCCATCATGCCGATGACCGTGGCGGCAACCTTCGGCTCGTACCGTCGTACGATTTCCTTGAAGGCCTGATCATCTCCTTTTCGCGCCTCCCGGATCAATGCCTCGTCGGTCAACCGGTCTCTCCCTGATCTTTACTGATTAGACAACCGTGTCGGTGATTTCATTCCCGCACTCTAAGATGCACGGAAAAATACACAAAGAAACCGGAAAAAACAACGCCTCCCGAAGAGAGAATCCCCGGGAGGCGTTGTTTTTATCCCTTTTCCAGGACAGATCCGGTTTTTATTTCATCAGCACACAGCGGCCGGCCGCTTTGTATTGTGCACCGATCACCCGGTAAAAATACACCCCGGAAGGCGCATCGAGTCCGGCTTCATCCCTTCCGTTCCAGATGATCCGGTGGGTCCCCGCACCGAACGGCTGATCGGAAACGAGCGTGCGGATCACCCGGCCGCGGAGATCCGTGATCTGCAGCGAGAGACGGTCTTCCGCGGGCAGTTGAAACCGGATCGTGGTCTGCGGATTGAACGGATTCGGATAATTGCCGATGGAGAACGACCCGGGAAGCAGACGACTGTCGTCCTTTTCCACCGACGTAACAGAGTAGTCGTAAAGATATCGCTCGTCGTTCACCCAGGCCCCGTCCTGCCAGATTTGTTCCACGCTTTCCGTGACCCAACCCTGATTGTCGTAAGAATCATTGGTCCGCCAGTCATTGACCCACTGGCCGCCTTCCCAGATCTGACCTGTCGAGACGGTGTTATTGCCTGCGGCATCATAGGCATATTGGATGCGGTCGACATTCACCCAGGCGCCTTCCCAGACCTGATCGAGTTCCTCGGAGATGGCTCCGCCGGGCCCCTCATAGGTTTGGGAATAGCGTGATTCGTTCACCCATTGTGCCCCGTCCCAGGATTGATACGTCACGACCGTCGGCTCTCCGGCCGCGTTGTATTCATACGAGATTTTCTCATCATCGACCCAGCCGCCCATGAAATCGGATGTTTGCCTGGTCTCAGTTTGGAGCAAACCCGACGCGGTGTATGTATAGACCGTCTTGTTCACATCAATCAACATCTCGCCCGAGAAATCCATCCGGTCGATCTCCTCGACGAGTTGCCCCTGCGCGTTGTATGTATAGGCGGTGATGAGCATCTTCACCCACGCGCCCTCATCCCAAAAATAGGTCGTCTCTTCGGTGAGCCGGTCCGAACCGTCGTAGACGGATTCGGTCTTCATGAAATTCTCGAGTGCGCCGCCTTCTTCTGCCGTTCCCTGCATAATCGATTGCGTCTCATTGCCGCGGGCATCGTATTGATAGGTCATCCGGAATTCCGTGACCCAGGCGTTGTTCACCCATTCGTCGAACCGCATCTCCGTGATGTTGCCGGTACCGTCCATCACCGAAATAGTCGGCCCTGAAAAACTCAGTTTTATGAAAAACAGACCTCATTCTGAGATAGAAAGCACATCTTATACTTTATTATTATGTGAATTAATCTTGATTTCATGTGATATTTAGACAATATTGAAAAGGGCAAAAAGAAAACTGCCAGCAGTTTTCTCATATTGAACCCGCAGGCACACAACAGGGCGTTATTCAGGTCACCCTCTGCGCCTTTCAAAAAGTTCCTTGACATTCTGTTATCTGATTTCAGATGGCCAATGATCGGCTCGATGGCGCTTCTCCTCTTGAACCAACGGCGTTCTGATCGGGTCAGTTTTTTCATCTTCCGGTTGTTGACAATGTTGATCTGGGCATCACCTTGATAGTTGTGACCACGATAGCCCTGATCCACATAGGCCTTCTTGATCGATTTCCCTGTCAGGCGTTCGGTTTGTTTGACAGATTGATCAAGTGTATGACCATCGTATGGATTGCCATGAAACGATTGGGCTCCAACAACCCAATTACCCTTGCTCGTACTGGAGATACCAACCTTGACGCCAAATTCATATCGCTTGTGTGCCTTGCCCTTGGAAATACATTCAACCTCTGGTGCATGAATACTGTAAATCTTGTTTTTACTGGTCTTTGTTTGAGACAGTAATTGATTGGACATTCGTAAATAATAAAGTAATTCCTGGTCCGGTTTCTCGACTTTCCGGAATAAATCCCGGGTCACCCTGCCCAGATAGGTCTTGAGTTTCCTGCGCTCACGGGCTGCTCGTTTGTACTGTTTGGCATGGGCATATCTGGAATGTTTGATCAGGGTTTTACGGGCTACTCGTACATAACTCTGGCGAAGGTCCACATCCCGTTCTTTGGCCAGTGAAACAAGTTTTTCTCTCATCTTGTAATAGAGCCTGGCATCGGTTGGAAATGTAATGGCCTTTTCCATGACGGTGGTATCGACATTGATTCTCTGGAGATCACTCTCTTTGAGTGCGCCCATTTTGAGGGCTGTATGAATCAAATTGCTCAACAGTTTCTCGATACCTTTGTCACCAATCCGTTTCCTGAATCTTGTCATGTTGCTGGGATCGGTGGGTGCTTTGTGCTGGAAGAATTCAAATCCACAAAAGTACTGCCAATATCCGTTCTCAACGAATGTCTCAACCGTCTGCTCGTCACTGAGATTGAACGTGTACTTCAGATAATGCAGTGCCACCATGACCCGAATCGGTATGGCAGGACGCCCCATTTTTTGGTCATAAGTTGCACCAAACTCATTTTCAAAGATCAACCAGTCGATCTGATTGGCCAGTTTAAAGAGCGGATGCTGGTTATCGAGTATCTGATCCAGCCTTGCGCGGAACAAATCGGGCGTTTCGAACTGTTTTTTCGGTCGCATAAATCACCAGCTTTTTAGTGGTTTGGAAAGATTTCTGGTAATTTACACAATTAAATCAAAATTTCAAAGCATTAATTAACAACAACTTAAAGACTTTTTCAGGGACGACGAAATAAGGCGGGCGCTGTTGACCCAGGCGCCGCCTTGCCAGTCTTGTTCGAGGAAGCCGATGATCTCCATCTGATCATCCCAGGTCATGACGGTCCTGGTGTCATTGACCCACGCGCCGTCCAGCCATTGTTGATAGATGACTTCAAACGTGAAGTCGGTCATCACTTTCTCGAGCCGGATCGCATCCCCTTCTTTTCCGTGCTCTCTCCCTGAAACCGCATTCAATTGAAGAATCCTGTCCCTGATCCGGACCGCCGTTTCCGGCAACATGAGTCCGCGCCTTTCCAGCGTCTGTTCGATTTCGGAAATTTGTTTCAGGACCTTCGGCTGTTCCGCGGCCGTGGCGGCCTGAACCAGCATCAGCACCGCAATCAGGCAGGCCTGTGTGAACGTTCGCATCGTTTTCATCGGTTTCTCCTTTTTTATATTGTTTTGATTTTTCAAAGCCGTATGATTAAATGATATGTACTGAAAAATGTTCCGGGTGTACATACGCTGCCCGGACCTCTTAACGGTTTCGTTAAAACATGTCTCCCCCCCTATTATATTTTCCGGTTCGTCATCCGCGATCATCTCTGCCTGAGACGGAACATATTCGGGAACGTCAGGAATTCTTTACGGATCCCTGATAATATTTCCCGGCACATTCGGGACAGACGCCGTGGGAGAACGTCGCATCCGAATGATTTTCGATGTAGACTTCGACCTTCTGCCAGAATCCCTCGTCGTTTCGGATCTTCTTGCAATGGGCGCAGATGGGGATCAGCCCTCTGAGCTGCTTGATCTGCGCGAGGGAATCCTGGAGCTGTTCGATGAGACCGGCCTGCCTGTCCCGGATCTTCTTGAGTTCGATATGCGTTCTGACCCGGGCCATGAGCACCTGTGAATTCACGGGTTTGGTCACATAATCCACGCCGCCGGCGTCGAATCCCTCGATCACATCGTCGGTTTCCATGCGCGCCGTCAGGAAAATCACGGGGATCTCACGGGTTTCTTCACGGGATTTCAGCCGCCGGCACAGGTCGAACCCGGACAGTCCGGGCATGTTCACATCCAGGAGGATCAGATCCGGCGACCCGGAAGAAATTGCCTCCACCGCGGACAGCGGATCATGCAGGGTCTCCACCTCATATCCCGCCGAACCGAGACGCAGCCTGAGCATGTTCGCGTAATCCGCCTCGTCTTCGACAATCACGATTTTCTCTTTATTTTCCATAGGCAGATCCCTGTCCCGTCAGATGAAACCGATTATCATGAATTCTGTCTTCTGTCTTTTCCTTCGCCGTCTCACTTCCCCGTGGATCCGAATCCGCCGTCGTGGCGCACGCTCTCCGAGAGCCGTGAAACGATTTGGACATCCGCCGAAACGACCTTTTGAATCACCATCTGGGCGATCCGGTCGTTTCTCCGGACGATGAACGGTTCCTGTCCCAGATTGATCAGGATAACCCGGACCACACCGCGGTAGTCCGAATCGATCGTTCCCGGGCTGTTCAGCACCGTGACGCCCGATTCGAGCGCCAGGCCGCTTCGCGGCCTGATCTGCGCCTCATAGCCTTGCGGAAGAGACATGCGGAATCCTGAGGAAATGCACCGCCTGCCTCCAGGCGGGATCGTCAGGGGGGCCCGGACAGCCGCATGAATGTCCATCCCCGATGAACCGGATGTCTGATGCCGCGGAACATCGAGGTCCTCGCAGCCCGGCTCGTATTTGATCTGAAGGACAGGAGATTCCATGATAGTCTGTTCAGGATCCTTCGCCCAGTTCCACGAGTTGTTTGATCAGCACGGCCTGTTCTTCGGCCATCTGCTTGGCCTGGTCATACCGCCTCGATTTCATCGCGGCGGCGATTTCCCGGTCCAGGGCCCTGACGCGCCGGCGCATGACTTCGGGCTCCGAGAGTCCGAAAAGATTCTGCTGATCGACGGAGACCGTCCGATTCCGCATTTCAACCTTCTTCTTTCTTGGAAGGACCCGACTTCTTCTCCTTCACACCCCTCTCCTTCATGCCCTTTACCTTATCGACCACCTGCGGGATGAGTTCGATGATCTTGCCGACACCGGTGGTCGCTTCGCGCAACGTGATGAGTCGGACATGATCCTCACGGATGACGATGAAAGCCACCGGATCGACCATCACCCCGCCACCCGTGCCTTCTCCGTCTCCGTGCCGGGATTCTGTCTTTCCTCCGAACGCCCCGAAACCGAAAGAAACCCGGGAAACCGGTATCAGGACGACATCCTGCGCCTTGATGGGTTCGCCGATAACCGTCTCCGTCTTGACGATTTCCCGGATCTGCGCAAGTACGGATTCAACCAGATTGTCGATGTGCATGGTTTTTCCTCTTCGTAAAGGTTATTCGAATTTACAAAACTACAGGCGATTCTGAAACAATAATTTTCCGACGATCGGTATCATCGTGACCGGAACCACGGACAAATGTGCACGAAAACGGCTTTCGAACCGGAATCCCGTTAAATCAGGATTCAGGCGGATGTCGACACGGTGGGGCAGGAGTCTCGCGAGGGGAAGCACCAGCCCGTAAACGGCACCCGTGGCCGCCGGATTGAGGAGACCGAAATCCAGATCAAGACACAGCAGATGGACCTTCAAACGGTTGAAAATCTTCCCGATAAAAACCCTGTGATGTGTTAAACGCTTTCTCAGTTTTCGCAGATCGGACAGGCGTACACGCAGGGATGTCTTGTGTTTCGCAGTTTTCCCTTTCTTTCCCGATCGGAACATCTTGTTACCAAGGGAAAAGCCGGGCATTTTCTTTCCAAGAATCAGGAGATGAAAGACCCGGTCCGTGTCGATCCGGATTTGAAATCCCAGGAGCCCCTTGACGAAAAGCGCCTGAAAGACCGCCTTGTTTCCGGAATCCTCCCAGACCACGTCAATCTCAATCCGTCCGGGAAAACACAGAATGACGGCAAGGGACAGCGCGAGAAACGCCGGAAGAATCAGCAGACCGTTCATCGGATACATGAATTTCTTGACATCACCCGGATTATTGTGTATATTTTATCCGCTTTATGGTTGACTAACAAGGGGATCTTAATGCCACAACATAAATCCGCCGAAAAACGGATGCGACAGACCGAGAAAAGACGGATCCGCAACGTGACGAAACGCACGCGCATGAAGACGGCGATCAAGAAAGTCCGAGAAGCCGCCGATACCGAGACGGGTCAGCAGGAACTGAAGAACACAGCCTCGATCCTTGACCGGATGGCCGCGAAAGGCATCATTCACAAAAACAAGGCTGCCAACCTCAAATCGAAGCTCGCGCGCGCGGTTAACCGCAAATCCGTCCCCGCGCAGTAAACGGCACCGGCCCGTCCGGCTCCGTTTCACGGCCTGATCCATTACAGACAATCTCAGCCCCGCTGGTAGTTCGGGGCTTCTTTCGTGATAGTCACATCATGCGGATGACTCTCGATGACGCTCGCCTGTGTTACCCGGACGAACCGTGTCTTCTCTTTCATTTCCGGAATGGTTTTGACTCCGCAATACCCCATGGATGAACGCACCCCGCCCATCAGCTGATAGATTACATTTGAAAGATTTCCCTTGTAGGGAACACGTCCTTCGATACCCTCGGGCACGAATTTCGCGGTTTCGGCATGGTCCTGGAAATAGCGGTCCGCGCTTCCTTCCTGCATGGCGCCGAGGCTGCCCATACCCCGGTATACCTTATAGCTCCGCCCTTCCAGGAGCACAGTCTCTCCGGGACTCTCATCCACTCCGGCCAACAGGGAGCCGAGCATGATGAGATCGGCGCCCGCCGCGATGGCCTTGGCCACATCGCCCGAATACCGGATGCCGCCGTCCGCGATCAGGGGAATACCGGCTTTTATACAGGGAACGGTACAGTTCATGATCGCGGTGAGCTGCGGCACGCCGACGCCGGCCACGACACGGGTGGTACAGATCGAACCGGGCCCCATCCCGACCTTGACCGCATCCACACCCGCGTCGATCAACGCCTGCACACCATCCGCCGTGGCCACATTCCCGCCGATGAGCTCCAGGTCCGGAAATTCCTTTCGGAGGGTGCGGATCGTGTCGATTACGCCTTTGGAATGGCCGTGTGCCGTATCCACACAGATCAGGTCGACACCGGATTTTCTGAGCAAATGAACCCGGGTGAGCGCTTCGGAACCGACGCCCACGGCGGCCCCGACGAGGAGGCGTCCCGATTCATCCTTGGCCGCGAGTGGAAATGCGGTGCGTTTCTGGATGTCCTTCACCGTGATCAGGCCGCGCAGGTTGCCTTCTTCGTCTATGATCGGCAGCTTTTCGATACGGTGTTTCTGGAGAATCGCCTCCGCCTGCTCCAGCTTGGTGCCCAGAGGGGCCGTCACCAAACCATCTTTGGTCATGACGTTCTTTATCGGCTGATCGAGGTTGGTTTCGAAGCGGATGTCCCGGTTGGTCAGGATGCCGACCAGCTTCTTGCCCTCGACGATCGGAATGCCCGAGATGTGAAACTGTCCCATGAGATGCAAAGCATCCCGGAGTTTCTTGTCCGGCTCGAGGGAGACCGGGCTTTGTATCATGCCGCTCTCAGACCGCTTCACCTTGTCGACCTCCGCGGCCTGCCGTTCGGGCGACATGTTCTTGTGAATGATACCGATCCCGCCTTCCCTGGCGATTGCGATCGCAAGCCGCGACTCGGTCACCGTATCCATCGCGGCGGACAACACGGGAATATTAACCCAGAGATTCCGCGTGACCTTCGCCCTGAGGTCCGTCTCCCGTGGAATCACCTCGGAAGCCGCGGGGATCAACAACACATCGTCGAATGTCAGTCCTTCCGAAACAATCTTGTCTTTCATGCCTTATCCTTGTCTTTATGTGGACATGCGATCCGCGTTTGAGGGAATGCCGTGGAACCATTCCTGAAGCAGGGACAACAGGGCTTCCTCGGATTCAGGGAGAACCGGTTCCGCAGGTAGCGATCCGATCAAAAGCCGTCCGTATTGGGTCGAAACGGCGCGCCGGTCCAGGAGCAGGACCGCGCCACGGTCCGACTCCGAACGAATCAGCCTCCCGAATCCCTGTCGGAACCGAATGATCGCCTCCGGTACGGCGTAGTTGAGAAATCCGCTGCCGGTCGTGAGTTCGATAAATTCATACCGGGCCTCGAACACCGGTTCGGTCGGGACATCAAAGGGAATTTTTGTAATGATGAGCAATTCCAGCGCCTCTCCGGGTACATCCACTCCTTCCCAGAAACTGTTTGTACCGAAGAGCACCGAATCCGGGATTTCACGAAACCGTTTGAGCAGGGCCGAACGCGGGCCATCGATGCCCTGGGCCATGAGAACGAATCCGGCATCGTCCATGGATGCCCGGATCCGTCCATACACTTCCCGGAGCATCTGATAGGACGTGAAGAGCACCAGTGCACCCCGGTGATGGGTTTCGAGTATCCGGCCGATGATCCGGGATATCTCGGGAACAAACCCGGATTCTTTCGGAGACGGGAGGAAGGTGGGGAAAAGGATCGTCGCCTGTTCAGAATAATCGAAGGGAGAGCCGAAATGCTGTGTCAACATCCGCTCCGGTTCTATCCTGTCGAGACCGAGCCGTGATACCATGTAATCGAACCGGCCGCCCACAGTCAGGGTCGCGCTCGTCATCACACAGCGCGAGAGCGCCTCATAACATTGCGAGGCCAGAATAGCGGAGACATCGCGGGGCACCGAATAGAAGCGTATGCTGTCTTCCTGTGCCTTCGGATCGAATTCACACCAGACCACGTTGTCCTGATAATCAGACGTGTGGAAATGTTCGATACGACGTCGGAGCGCGACGAGACGATCGATCAGCTGGACATGTTCCATTTCGAGAACCGCCGCATCTGCAGCCGATCCGTATTCGCCCAGTATCCGCTGCAACAGACCGGAAAGCTGCTGAGCGAGATGTTCGAGACGTTTGGTCAGCGCGTCGGTCTCCTGCGCCAGCCAATCCTGGAACGGATTCTCTCTGAAGCGGATTTTTTGTTTCTCTTCCTTCGGGTAACGGGTCTTCAGGGTTTCTGCCACGGTCCGGAAATACTCTGCCGTCTCTTCACGAAACGCCCGGACGGTTCCTTTAACCGGCTCTGAGAGTTCCTTGATTTCCCGGAAAAAGTCTGTCGAGGCACGCCTGGCGGCGAATGCGTCGACGCGGTGCAGCAGCGTATCCGACCTTTTCGATTCGGCATGAATGTCTTGCAGCAAATCGATGATATGGCCCATGTGAAACAGCGCACCGAGATGCTGTGTGGCGATTTTTTCGAACTGATGGGCCTCGTCCACGATGAGGGTGTCATACGCCCCCATGATGGTATGGGTGTTGACGAGGTCGGAGAATAACAGCGCATGATTCACCACCAGCAGATCGGCCGATCGGGCGGCGCGTCTGGCACGCTGGACATGGCAGTGTGATTCGTAGGGACACAACGATTTCAGACATTGCGTGTCGTCCGCATTGACCTGATTCCACAGTGAGGGGCTTGAATCGACCGAAAAGGCACCGTTCTCCTCGATGTCTCCGTCCCGTGTTTCCGCGGCCCAGACCACCAGGGGAAGCAGCGCGCGCCGCCTGTCCGGCGAAAGACTGTCGGTTCGGGACATCAGGGATTCCCAGCGCCGAACACACAGATAATTGGAACGTCCTTTCAGGAGGACGGCATGAAAGGCGCCGCCCGTGGCCTCGAAGAGCAGCGGGATTTCCTTCCGGAAAAGCTGATCCTGAAGCGTTTTAGTATGCGTGGCGATAAGCACGCGCCGGCTGCGGTCCTTACGGGTCCACAGCACGGCGGGTACGAGATAGGCCAGCGACTTGCCGACCCCGGTGCCCGCCTCGGCGAGGAGAAATTCATCCTGATTCAGTGATACGGCCACCGAGCGCGCCATGGCAACCTGCTGCTTCCGTTGCTCATAATGCGGCAACAGACACGACAGCGGTCCTTGCGGTGCGAAGAATGCGTTGACTTCTTCGGGAAGGACCGGTGGAACGGTTTCCTCCGATTCTTCCAGGAAGGGTTTGCCCAGGCTGTTGCGTGCGGGATGTCGGAGGCGGACACCCCCCTGAAATCCGGCACTTTTCTTGAGCGCGAGGACGCGCATGAAGAAGGAACCCGCTCCGTCCGGTACTGCATCCAGCAGCCTGCAGAGGGTGATCAGGATTTCCGGATCGAGCCCGAGGATTGCGGGCAGAAGACCGAGAAACACGAGGGCCGTCTGTTCGGCTTCGGCGACCAGGGATTGATCCGCGCGCCAGCCGATCTCGAGATACCGGGCGATCTGTTCCGCCCTGAAATCTTCCTGCCAGGGAAAGACGATGCGGGCCAGCTCCCCTGCGTCCAGGATACGGACCGCCGGGATGGATAATGAAACAATCAGGATCTCCGTGATCTGTTGCACGGTACCCGGCCCAAAAATCACGATCGGATCGTCGCCGATCCAATCCCGGCAGGCATGGAAAATTTGTTTTTTCCCGGGAGGAAAGCCGGCATGCGAATGGCCGGGAACAGGCAGGGAGAATTCCTGACGGTCGACTATTTTTCCGTCGGATAGCCGGACGATGCCCATCTCCAACCGTCTGGCCGTTGAAGATGTGCCGTTGAGACGCAGGGCCGCGACCGTAAAAATCCGCAGACCCAGGGCCTCATAGGTTGTTCGGCTGAAATTCATCTTGACTTATATTATAATGAATCGTCTATTAATAAGCAACTGTTTTGTTGAGGGTTCGATCGCCATTTTCCCTGAAGACCGCGACTAAGTCTCTGAAAGCTCCCGGATCAGCACAGCCCCCGAACCCGGGCCGGTCTCGAACCCGCCCGTGATCCCTTCTCGGATGGGATCGATGCCCGCCTCCGAGTCGGAAACCAGGAGAGACCACGTCCCTTCCGGAAGATCGAGATGGGATGAATCGGAATCGTGCCCGTTGACGAGAATCAGCAAATCGGCCGATCCGGCCGCGGCATCCGCCCGGACGTGTATTCCGAGGGCCAGCGGATTCGTCCCGGAAAGAAACAGGACGGCGTCCGGGTCGGCGTGTCGGAGTTGGGGAAACGTTTGTCGCAGACGAATTAATCCCCGGTAATACGCCACGAGTCCGGAATTCAGATCGGCATGGTCATAGTCGATCCAGTTGGTCTCGTTATCCTTGTTGTAACTGTTGACATCCATGCGACCGGCATCCGGATCCGGGACATCGGTCGTCGCAATCACCTTGCTCCGCGCGAACTCCTGACCGGCATGAATCATGACCGCTCCCAGGCTCGTCAGCAGGATGAGTGCACCCAGGCGGTGTATCCTTTCCTCCCGTGGGGTGAGCCGGACATGATGGCGAATATCCCGGATGATTGCATCCGGTGCCTTTCCGCATGCGATCCGGACAAAATCGCCGAGGGTCCACTCGTCATGAGACTCCAGATAATTGACGGGATATCCGGGGGGTGCGAAAACGCCTCCCTCCTGTTTACGTGTACCCCGAAATAAACGCTTCAGCCCGTCGAGAGACACATCCGCGCCGGAACCGTGGCCGAAAATGAATCCTTTTCCATGCTCCGGTTCCCGGCCCTTCACCCCGTTTCGGAAGTGATCGTTCCAGGCGCCCCAGCCAAGCCGGGCATACCGCTCCGGCCCATAGCGGTCCCCTCCCCAGGGTTCTGCGATCAGGATCACGTCGGGATTGACCGCCCGGGTTTCCCGGTTGATGGCCTCCAGGGTCTCATCGTCGATCAGCCCGGCCAGATCGAACCGGAACCCGTCGATATGATATTCTGTCATCCAGAAAACCAGGCTGTCTGTGATCAGACGGCGGACCATGGGCCTTTCGGTGTACAGGTCGTTTCCGCAGAAACTTTTGTTCTGATACTTCCCGTCTTCATCAAGCCGGAAATAGTATTCCCGGTCGATCAGCCGCAACGGATTCAGGTCGTACTGAGAGGCATGATTGTATACCACATCGAGGATCACCGCGATCCCTTCCCGGTGAAATGCCCGGACCATCTCCCTGAATTCGATCAGGATTTTGGGATTTCCGCCATCCACCTCTCCGGAACGGAGATGACCGCCGACGGCGTAATAGGATTCGGGCGCGAAAAAGAATGAAGTCATGTAGCCCCAGTGATTACGGGCGTAGTGATTCCAGGTGTTCCAGACCGGGACGCGCCAATCCCGATAGGGGACTTCCAGATTGGCAAACTCATGGACAGGAAGGAGTTCGACCGCATTGACGCCCAGGGCACGGATGTAATCCATGCCGCCGCGGGATCCGGGATGAACCAGTCCCGCGTAAGTCCCGCGTTTCCGTGCGGGAACGCCGGATCCGGGATGTACGGTCATATCCCGTACATGGAGTTCATAGATGACCAGATCTTCGGGAGCCGGACAAATCCATTGGTCATCTCCCCAGTCAAAGGGAGGACAGTCCGGAATGTATGTCTTCGAGGGGTGTGTATAATGGTTCAGACGAATGACCGAACGGGAATAGGGATCCGCGATATCGAGCGTGGAGAACGGGTTCTTCGTGGTGTGATGCCGGTCGTTCAGGCGGTAGACATAGTACTTGCCCGCCTGATTTCCGGGCAATTCCGCCTCCCAGACTCCGTCCGCATCCTTCCGCATCGCATGGGATGTCCCTGCATGATCCTGCCAGCGTTCGAACAGCACGAGATGAACATGCGCCGCCTGCGGGGCAAACACGCGAAACACACTCCCGTCTTTCCCGGCAGAACAACCGAGCGGTTTGTCGGAGAAAAACCGGTCGAGAATGCCGTCCGCCAGGATTTCAGTGGAGTTTGCCGAATCGATCCTGAGTACATAGCGGGTGACCGGATCGATGGGTGTGGTCCTGAGCCGGTAGCGAGTGCCCTCGCGCAGGACTTCCAGGATCTCGAGGCCGGGAATGGAAAACTGCTGTCGTGATAATGACGGTTCATGAGGCGTGAGTAAAACATCGATCCGGTCTTCGGATTGAATTTTTGCGGAACGGATGCGGATGGATTGGAACATAACACTCCATGATTTTCACCGGATCAAAACACAAACCGCCACTGAACCCGGAAAATCCGGGGGGAGGAAGCGGAGGGCGTTGATTGCGGTTTTTCGGATTCGTGAACCCGGGAGATCCATTCGCCGATGAGCAGACCGCAGAATGCACCTGCGAACACATCCGTCGGAAAATGGTTGCCGGAAAGCACGCGCAGGAGCCCCGTCATGGCCGCGGCGGTCAGTCCGGCCGCCCGGACCGCATGCCGCCAACCGGAACGGGGATAAAAGGCATTGAAGAAATTTCCTCCCAACACTGCGCCCTGAAAGGCGAGGCCGGTGTGGCCTGAGAAGAATCCGGCGGATGCATCTCCGGACAGGGCGGTCATACGGGAATCGGTTCTGTATACATAGGGACGGGCGCGGGGAAAGGTACCCTTGAACAGCTTCGTCACCCCGTAGGTTAAAAGCAAGGACTCGGCCGCCATCACCGCGGCCCTCATCCTGCCATCCGGATGAGTAAGTCCGGTGGCAAAGGGCATCATCACGCAGGCGATCATCAAGCCGTCGCTCCACCGGGCGGCGGGACGGCTGCGAAACCGGACAGCCGGACGATCCCAGCAGTTCATATCCTTCTCATCGAGAGCGGCGGGATCCGGTGGTTTCAAGCGATTCGACAGACACCAGCCTGCCACGCTCAGGACAGACCCCGCGGCGACGAGTGCGGTTTCACGGCAGGTATCCAGCGCATAAGGGCCGGAAAACCCGGGCCGGACAAAAAAAATCGTCGTCCATAAAATGCAGAACACCGCCCTCATGACACCGCCACGACGGGGCGATCCATCCCGGCCGTCCGAAAACCGCGCGCCATTCTGGGCGTGTTATAGGCGATACCGATACCGCCTGCCGAATCGAGACAAATCATCCCGCCGAATCCTCCCGCCCGCGTCTCAAGAACCCGGATACCCTCTTCGGCCGCTTCCTGCGCCGTCCTGCCCTGACGCATCATTTCCGCCGCTTCCCGTGCGAGCATCACCTTCATGATCGCCTCACCCCACCCGGTGCACGAGATCCCGCCCACCCTGTTCTCCGCAAATGTGCCGCATCCGATCAGGGGTGTATCCCCCACGCGGCCTGGAATCTTCCGGGGCGTCCCGCCGGTGGATGTGGCCGCAGCCAAATTGCCCGAACGGTCCAGCGCCACGGCACCGACCGTGCCCCGCTTGTCACCGAACGCATCGATGGTGCTGTAATCGTCATCATGGATCAGGGTCTCGAGCCGTCTGAGCTCTCGCTGTGTCAGGAGTTCTCGGATCGGCACCGGGAGAAACCCCTGTTTGAGGGCGAACTATTCACAACCCTGTCCCGCGAGCAGGACGTGTTCGGTCTTTTCCATGACGCAGCGGGCGATTCGGACCGGGTTGGCGAAATTGCGCAGGACGGCCACGGCCCCGGCGGCGAGATTCCGGCCGTCCATGATCGAGGCGTCCATCTCGATCGAACCGTCCAAATTCAGGATGGAGCCGCGGCCCGCATCGAAAACAGGATCGTCCTCCATCAAAGCCACGGCCGATTCGACCGCATCGAGGGCGTTTCCGCCTTCATTGAGGACAAGCCATCCCTTTTCGATCGCGGCCAGAATGCCAGATTCATAGGCCGCCCGCTCCGAATCCGGGATTTTCCACGCGCCGCCATGTACGACAAGGACGGGCGCCGTCAGCTTCGAAGACATCAATTACCGCACCTTCTGTTTGTGTGTCGCATGGGACGATGTGGTTTTATCGTGAAACCCCTCAGGCATTGATTCGTATAACGGACTAACAACACGGGAGACGTTCGATGGATTTCATCGCATTTTTGTTCATTCTGGCCGTGGTGCTCTTCTGTTTCAAGGGGTTGGGACTGATTCTGCGAACCGGTATCTTTTTACTCAGTATTCCCCTGATCATCGCGGCGGTCGTGACTTCGGTCCTGATCTTCGCACTCATCCCCGCGGCCTTCATCACAGGGCTTTTGGCTTTGATCCTCGCCCCGATCGGCCTCTTCGCTCCGGTGATTCCACTCCTCCTGATCGGACTGGGTATATACCTCCTCTTCAAATAATCCCCTCCTCTCCTGCAAGCCGGACGGTGATTCACCCCGTCCGGCTTTTTTTATTTATTGAGAAGCATCAGGACTAGTAATGCGATAAAGAGCACCTCGATGAACACGCCCACGACCACGAACCGCCAGCGGGTATCCTTGGAGGGCTTCCATTCCGCGTCGAAGGCGATCTTCTCGGTGAAGGCCTTGAACTGCATTCCGATTTCGGGTTTGAGAACCAGGATCACCAAAATCAGGGACATGATTAAAATGATCAGAAAGAATGGCTTCATAGATGACTCCGGAATGATTTGGAAATTGACTTCTGCCGCCGGGTGATCTGCTCGATCCACAACCGCTGGGCCGGACTCGTGATTTCGACTGTACGCCTTTCGATCGGCCATCCCCGGCGTACGGCTTCGCGGAACAGCCCGATATCCGGATGGACCGCCATCGGACGTCCGACCCGGCTCAGGAGGGGAATATCCCAGTAACTGTCCCCGAAGGCGGCGCACTCGGACCAGTCGATCATGCACCCGGCAAAATGACGTTTCAGCAAAATGATTTTCTGCGCATGGATCGGATACATCCCCTCGACCCGCCCGGTGAATTTGCTGTCCCGTATTTCGACACGGGACCCGATGCCGTTCCCGATATCCAGTTTTCCGCAGAGTGTCCTGATGATGAAATCGAGCGTACCGGATAGCAATACCAGTTCATACCCCTTTTCCCGGTAGCGGGACAACTGGTCGAGCATGCTTGCGGACAAACGGGGTTTCATCCACTCTTCGTGGAATTCATCCATCCGTCCGAGCAACGATTCTGCGTCGAGTCCGGAAAGATAGTATTTATTCTTGAGAAACGCCTCGATGACGCCGTGCGGCAGGGTACGCAACGCATAACAGATGCCGCGTCCGACACCGGCAGGCCGGAACCATCCGACGGTTTTAAGATAATTGATCAGCAGCGTTTCGGCCGACGTGCCCACGAAAAGAGTCCAGTCAACATCGAAAACCGCAAGACGAACGGTGCGATGACGTTTCACCACAGATTCACAAAATGTGTCCATTCAGTACGATTTTAATTTACACAAAGGGATCCGATGAGGCAACCGATTTGTCATGATTTTCACGTCATCCGGCGTCGTCGTCCATGGCCCGGTACAGCCGTTCTTTCTCGATGGGTACGATCCCCACCTCGCCCACGACGATACCTGCCGCATGGTTGGCCAGGGTTGCCGCCTCGCGGAGTGTCGCGCCGGCTGTCATCGCGACCGCCATGGTCGCAATCACCGTATCGCCGGCGCCCGAGACGTCATGGACCTTGACGGCGCGTGTCGGGACCTGAATGTCATCGCCTCCCGGCTCGAAGAGCATCAGCCCTTCCTCGCCCAGCGTGATCATGACGGCACGGCAATTCAGCCTTTGCAGCAATTCCGCGCCCGCCCGTCTTCGTCCGGACAAGGAGGCGAGGGACAGTCCGAGGCGCTCTTCCGCCTCCTTGCGATTGGGTTTGAACAGGGTGACTCCCTGATAATCGAAGAAATGATGATACTTGGGATCCACGAACGTCGGACGGTCAGCCGCCCTTCGGATGAACTCCCGGATCAGATCCCGGGTCAGGAGCCCCTTGTTGTAATCTTCAAAAATAATTCCGTCGACATCGCCGTGAATGGAATCCCAAAAGGCCAGAATCTGTTTTGTGACTTTCTTGCCGATCGGTTCCCTGATCTCCCAGTCGGTACGCACCACATGCTGATGATTGGCTATAATTCGTGTCTTCATCGTGGTGGGACGTCCGGGCACGGTGATCAGCCCCTCGGTGGGAACGTGATGATCCGCAAACAGGGTTCTCAGTTTTTCTCCGCCGGCATCTTCTCCGATCACGCCGATGGGTATCGCGCTTGCGCCGAGTGCAATGATATTATGGACCACGTTGGCCGCCCCCCCGAACCGGTACGATTCGGATTCGGCCTCGACCACCGGAACCGGCGCCTCCGGGGAAATGCGTGAGACGCTTCCCCAGACATAGTGATCGAGCATGAGGTCTCCGATAACCGCGATCTTCCGGTTTGTAAATGTTTTGAAAAGCGTCTCGATCCGGCCTGTCGAAAACTCAATCATGTACGGATTCTCCGTGTTTCTTAAACGGTTCCAGTTTGGAGAGCAGTGTCGACGAGTTCTGCTCGATTTCGAGCACCAGGTTCTCGACCCGGTGCGTGAAATAATTATAGGCGACCAGGGTCGGGATCGCGATCGAAAGACCCACGACCGTCGTGATCAGCGCCTCCGAAATGCCGCCGGACAAGAGCTGTGTCTGTCCAAGTCCCTGTTTCGAAATGACGTCGAAGACCTTGATCATGCCCAAAACCGTACCCAGGAGCCCCAGCAGCGGCGCAATTCCTGCGATCGTTTCGAGAATACCCATGCCCCGTTCGAGGTTTTGAATTTCCCGGCGGCCCTGATCCAGCAGGGCTTCCTTGATCTCCTCCCGGCTCCTTCCCCGCATTTCAAGACCGACCCGGATGATATTCAGAAACGGACCGTCGTTCTGCCCCAGGGCATCCAGCGCACGGACCACCTCTTCGGGTTCGCGAATATGCCGGACAAGATTCACCACCTGCGGCTTCAATATGTGTTTTCTCCTGAGAAAAAGTGCTCGTTCGATCACAACGGCCAGGGCGAGCACCGAGATAAAGAAAAGCGGGATCATGATGGGACCGCCTCTGGCGAGTGTCTCATAAATGGCGGACATGCAGACTCCGTGATTAGGGTTGACCGGTAACCATATATTCAAATCGGGCCGTAATCTCGAGATAGGATTCTGGAAAGTCCCTGGGCAACGGCTTAAACGGCACCGAAAATTTAATGGCGTTCTCGCTCGTCGCGATCAGGGCAGGCTCCCCCAGTGCGTCGACCATCTCGGATCCAGCCAGTGAACCGTCCGGCATGATGCGGAAGCGAAACACATTATGACCTCCAAACCCCATGCGCGTGAAAACGGGCGGCGGAAATATATTCTTTTCGATCCGTCTTTTCAGCTCAAGTAAATAGGGTGCATAATCCCAGGCGTAGGTATTCAGACGCATTCCGCCGAAATCCGGGACACCGCCTTCCCTCTGATCGTAGACCGGCCGCCGGATGGGTTGCGAGGGATTCTGAAAAGTCACGAGCCGGTCCCGGCTGAACGCGGACCGCCCAGGCGTCCTCGCGGACACCGCAGACCGGGAAAGCAGCGCATCAGCCCGGTTCGCTTCCTGCGGAGAGGATTCTTCCTCCCCGGGATCCCGGACAGCCGGATCGGCCAGAAACAGGTCGTCTTCCTGAGGCTGTTGGATATATTTCGCCCCGGAAAATCCCTCGGAAAAAGGCTGGTCCTCCTCAGACCCGGGATGCAGGTCGCGTGCGACGGACTGTTTATCCGATAGCAGGTCTGCCTGCTCAGGCGGTTCCGCGCCGGCCTCGGGCGTCTCCACGATTTCGAAGGCAATCTGTCTTTCCGGTCTGACACGATCCATCGGGGGAAGAGGCCGGGACAAAAAATATCCCCGGTGGACGAAAACAGACAGCAGCATCAGATGCAGCAGCAGTGAGATGAGGATAGCCCGGATAAGCGGTCGTTCTCTCACCGTACCGACGCGGAAATCCAATCCATATACTCCTCTGATCCCCGGATGATCGGCAAGGCCACGATCTCCGGCACCTCATAGCCGTGCAGGTCGCGAATCCGATCGCACACGGCAGGGAAACGGGATTCCGTGGTTTTGATGACTATGAGAAGTTCATCGTCCTGCTGTACACGGTCCTCCCACCGGTAAATCGAACGGATACCCGGCAAGACATTCACACAGGCCGCCAGCTTTTCTTCCACCAGAGTCCGCGCAATCCTTTCCGCCTCATCGCCACCCGAAGCGGTCGAGAAAACCACGATGTGGGGAAAAGTACTCATATCGCCCGTCTTTTCTGACGTTTTTGCATCTCTGAAATTGACACGCAACAAGTTATTCGGATAATCAGTCTGTCGGTTTTCCCTTCAATGGGAAGTGAAACGGAATCCCGTTCAGCCCGTCCGAAAGGTTAACATCTTTTTATTTTACCATCCAAACAGTTTTCGGTTTCATGCATCCGGGAACGGAACCCGGTTTTTCAAGTACAAAAAATACGCTTTCATCCAAGGAGCCGTGATGCGGTCTTTTCGGATTCCCGTCCTTTTTTCTCTTATCCTTCACCTGTTCATCATCGGACTGCTTGGTTACGCCCTGCGTCCTTTCTCTCGTCCCTCCCCGGCACCGGAATCGCTGTACGTTTTCATTGCGGAACGGAGACAGTCTGTCACGCCCGACAGGGTTGCCTCCCAAAGAAAAATGGCCACCCAGGAAACCGGCAGGACAGACCGGATAAAAAATAGCGGAATTCCACCCGCGCCTGAATCACAGAAAAAGACGGAAGAATCCGTCCCGGATCCGGCCTGGACGGCATTTCTGGAACAGGGCGAGGCGCGTATGACTATCCTGCGAAAGCCGGTTGATAGCGAGAAGCCTCCCCGAAGTCCGGGTGCGTTTCCGGAGCCCACGATGGGGCCCGTCCGACTGAACGACCGCGTTTTTCCGGCGACAGATCCGGTGGGGGACGCGATCCGCAGGAGGAACACCGGATCACAGCCCCTCCTGATCGGGTTGACTCCCCCGGCAGAAGAAACCGAAGAAAATATCGTCCACCCAATCTCCCTGGATTTCATTCCGACCAGGACCCAGCTTTTGTGTCTGGCCGGTTTGTTTGAATCCGATTCCCTGTCGGATACGCAACTTTATCCGCTTCTCGGCATGGATGAAAACGTGACCTATGAAACCTACCTTCAAAACATCGCGGAACTGGTTCAGAAAGGACTCATCTCACGGACCCGGATTTCTCCCCGTCAGATTTTCTCCCTGTTCGGAGTTCCGATCGAAATGAACCCGAAGAACCGCCGGAACCCGGAATTCCTGTATAAACCCCGTATCGACAAGAAAACGCTGCTGATCTTTCTGGACGCCAGGCTGTACGGGACGCGTGAACAGCTTAGTCAAAATCCTTCCGACTCCATCCGGATCCGTGAACAGATCCGTGACCTGAAGGGAAAATTGATGCATCTCAGGACGGTTAATGACTGAGCCATCCGGAATCCAGATACCAGTGATACGTTTTCTCGACGGCCGCATGGAAATCGAATTCTTTCCTGAATCCCAGTTCCGCTTCCGCCCGTGACCCGTCAAACAGCCAGAACCGCTGATAGAATTCCTTGGTCTTGTCCCAGTTGAGTACTCCGGGTTTCCGGGTCACGATCGCGATGCCGTCCCGGATCAGACAAACCGCCGCAAAGAGCGTGAGCGGCACGTGAAACCGGATTCCTTTCTTTCCCATGATCGCGGAGATCACCTGCGTGAAGCTTTTCCAGGTCAGGTCCGGTTCGGTGACCATGTGATATAATTTTCCCTCTGCCGCAGAACTCTCTGCGGCCATGACCAGTCCCCGCACCAAATCCTCGACATAAATAAAACTCACATACCGTTCCTTCCACCCCAGGACGGGCTGGAGGCCGCGCCCGACCCAGCGGAAGGCCTCGAACACATCCGGATCGCGCGGACCGAATACGCCTGGGGAACGGATAATGGTGACCGGAATCCGGGATGCGTAGCTCCGGACCAGATTCTCGGCTTCGAGTTTGCTGTTGCCGTATCGCGTGAGCGGCCTAGGCGGAGTCTCCTCGGTGACAGGCCTTTCATCCCGTGCGGGACCCACGACGGCCTGCGACGAGACAAAAACAAACCGCCTCAGAGGAATTTTTTTTTCCTCGATGATTTCGAGTAATGCGCGTGTACCCGCCACATTGCCCTGATAAAAGGCTTCCCGGTTCAGGGCCTTCGTCGTACCCGCCAGATGAAAGAGCAGACCGATATCTTTCAGGGCCTCCGACAGAGATTCCCGATCTCCGAAATCTCCGTAAACGATCTCCGCATTCAGATCCGAGATCCAGCGCAGGTCGCTGGTTTTTCTGACCAGGCACCGCACCGCATACCGTTTTTGAAGAAGGAATTCCACCAGATGACTGCCGATAAAACCGCTGGCGCCGGTCACAAGGACTTTTTCCATTTCTGCATCACCGAAGGGAAAAGGATTGTCAGGTTTTCAGACGAACGGTATGAGTATACAAAAAAAGCGGCACAATCGCAAGGGTCTCATACTTTTCTTTTCAAGTTGACAGCAGGTCAACTGTCAAAGAAAAGAATCTTTTTGGCATCATTTTCCCCTGAAAATACAACTTTCTCACATAGGCAGAAAAATCTCGACTTGCCGGCCTTTCTCACCCGCCAGCATCCGCATCGCGCCTTCATGATCGAGGACGATTCCCGCCGTCGCAGCATACCGGACCATCCCGATGGAACCGGGATCGGCCTGCAGCGGATCCTCGAAGACTTTCGCTTCGGCCTCATCGAACTGAACATCATCGGAGATGCGGATACAGAGATACTCGCCCGCCCGGTTGCCTGCGACCTGCCGGGCCAGCTCCCCGGGAACGGCCTGGCCGCTTTCGGCTTGAATCAGGATGGTGCTCCCCCCCGAAGACGCTTCGTATGCATTGAACAGGACATTCCACAGGGCCTGATAAATCTCCCCCCGGTCGCCGACCAGAGCCACACCATCGGGAATGGTGACATGAAACTGCACCGTCCCGTTTGCCGCTTCCTGTACGTCTTCGATCGCAGCATCCAAGATATCCCTGATCTGCACGGGGCCACGCAGCGGTTGTTCGGGGATGGCCAGCGAAACAAAGTGTTTGAATTGATGACAGACGACCCTTATTTTCTCACGAAACTTGTCATCTGCTACGGATTCGAGTTCGTCCTCCAGGGTCTGCACGGCCTCCCGGGCGGCGTTGGCGAAGACTTCGCCGATTTTCCCCCGGTTCGAGAGGTGCGCGAGACTCTGAATCAATTTCCGGTAACGGACATTCTGGCGTTGAATATGTTTCATGGTCAGCTGATTCTCGACACGCGTCGAGATTTCAGCCAGATTGAAGGGTTTGGTGATATAGTCCACCGCGCCCATTTCGAAACCGCGTATCTTATCTTCGACATCGGCCTTGGCGGTGAGAAACATCACCGGGATGTTTTTCGTCTCTTCCTCGGCCTTGAGAAGTTCACAGACTTCATAACCGTCCGTGCCGGGCATCATGACATCCAGGAGGATCAGATCGGGATGATGCTGCATGGCGGCTTTGAATCCTTCAAATCCATCCTCGGCCGTAATCACACGGTATCCCTGTTTTTCGAGATAGTGTGTCAGAAGCCGGATATTGGCCGGCGTATCGTCCACGGTGAGGATGGTCATCGATTCAGGTTTCATGCGGATTTTTCCAGTGCTTCGAATTCTTTTATCAGGGTCTTCTTAACCTTCAGGATGGTATCCCAGTCGGAGGCATGGCCCGCATTCTCGATTTCGGCTCCGATTTTGGAAAAATGCGGGAAACCGTAAGAACCGCCCGTGCCTTTGAGGGAATGACCGAACCGGGTCACCTCCGGGAGGTTCCGTTCTTCGATATCCGTTTCGAATTTCTTCAGCCGTTCACCCAGATCGGAAATGAAGAATTCGACCAGTTCCGCCATCATCGAATCTTCTTCTTCCGGGGGCGGCCCGGAGGGTTCGGCGGCCGCTGAATCCGCTTTCGGGGCGGTCTCCAACGCCTCAACCGGTTCGACCTTGATATATTTCTGCAGCATTGCGGACAGTGCTTCCCTGTTGACGGGTTTTGAGAGATAATCCGTACACCCGGCGTTCAGGGTTTTTTTCCGGTGTTCCTTCATGGCATGGGCCGTCAATGCGATCACGGGGAGTTCTTCAAACTTTTCCTGTTTCCGGATCTCCCGCGTGGCCGTAAAACCGTCCATGATGGGCATTTCCATATCCATCAGCACGATGTCATAGGTTTTCTTTTCGAGCTGATCGAGTACTTCCTTTCCGGTCTTGGCGACATCGACGGAATATCCCAACCGCGTGAGCATGTGTGTCATGAGTTTTTGACCCGAAGGATCGTCTTCGGCAAGCAGGATCATACCCTTGAATTGTTCGACAGCCGGTTTTTTTCGTGTTTCCGTAACCTGGCGTTTACTGACCAGCCGGTTCAGCTGATTCAGCAGGGTCTCCGGGGTTTCCTGGGTTTTCTGGAGCAACAATTCATAATGCTGGCTGAGGCGGTTCCGGTCCTCGGACGTCAGCTGCTTGCCGGTGTAGATCACGACCGGAATATCTTTCAGGCGGTCGGATGTTTTCAATTTGGCCAGCACATCGAATCCGTCCACTCCGGGCATGAGCAGATCCAGTATCACGAGCACGACATTTTGCGATCGTTCCAGATAATCGATTGCGGGACGCCCGTTGTCGAAAGTCTTCACCCGGACGCCTTCACGCGCGAGCAGCCGTTCAAACAGGACAAGCACCGTCTTGTCGTCGTCCACCACGAGCACTTCCTTGTCTTTCCCCTTCGGAATGCCGACCGAACGGTGCAATGTCTCGATAATCGCCTTTTCTTTCGCCGGTTTCTCGACATACTCGACCGCGCCCAGACTGAATGCCTTCTTCTGATTCGAGAGAACGGAACAGACGATGACCGGGATATTTCGGGTCAGAGAGCCGGATTTCAGCTGTCGCAATACCTCCCAGCCATCCATTTTCCCCGGAAGGAGGATTTCGAGTATGATCGCGCGGGGACGATAGAATTTCGCCTTGATCAGACCGTCTTCACCGCTGGTCGCCGTCTCCACCAAATATCCGTCACGTTCGAGATACGTGCTCAGCAGCGCCGTGGTAGAGGGATTATCTTCGATGATCAAAACCGTCGGGGCTTTCTCTTTACCGTCCACCATGGTTTTCGACTGTTTGGGAAGACTCAGAACGGCGGACTCGGGTGAGTGTACCGTCTCGACCGGAGGCTGGGGATGCTCTTCCTGAATCTGACGGGTCGTGATCTTTTGATCGAAAACCTTGACGGGTACGGAGAAATAGAAAGAACTCCCCTCCCCGACTTCGGACTCGAACCAGATCCGGCCGTCGAGAAGCTCTGCCATCTGTTTGCACAGGGTGAGTCCCAGTCCGGTCCCCCCGAACCGCCTGGTGATCGATGCATCGGCCTGTGTGAACGATTCGAAGATCGCGGCAAATTTTTCCTCCGGTATTCCAACACCGGTGTCTCTCACACAGACCGTCAGTTGTCCTTCTTTGGACTTTTCAGCTTCGACGGAGACTTCCAGGGTCACCGAACCCTCTTCGGTGAATTTGATGGCATTACCCAGCAGATTCACCATGATCTGACGGATCTTGGTACGGTCGCTTTCGATAAATGGCAAATTCTGTGGTTGCATCACCAGATCGAACTTCAGCCCCTTGTCCAGAACACGTGGACGTTGGAGCTGCGTCACATTCTGAACGAGTTCATCCAGATCAAACTCGATTATCTCCATTTCCATGCGACCGGTCTCGACTTTGGCCAGATCGAGAATCTGATTGATAATATGAAGAAGTTCTTCCCCGTTCATCTTGATTGTCCGGACGAAATCGGCCAGTTCATCGGGTAAATTTTCCTGGAGAAGGAGATCGGAGAAACCGATGATGCTGTTCATCGGCGTCCGGATTTCATGACTCATATTCGCCAGGAATTCACTCTTGGCCCGGCTGGCCGCCTCGGCCATCTCGACATTCTTTTTCTCACTCTCATAAAGCCGCGCATTTTCAAAGGCCATGGCGATTTGATCGGCGAGTGTTTTCATCATCGCCGCATCATTTTCATCGAACGCGTTGTTTTTCTCGTTGGCCAGATGAAGCACGCCCAGGAGGTTGTCTCCTTTCTTTATGGGTACGGCGATCTCGGCCTGACCCTTCGGAATAAGCGATTTGAATTCGGTTTGATCTTCGATATCCCGGACTGTGGCCACCTCACGGGAAGAGATCGCCTTGCCGACCAGGCCTTGCTCGAGAGGCAGACGGAAATCCTTTGGAACATGCTGGGTATAAGGACCTGCCTGCTGTTGGAGGAAAAGCTCCTTTTTCCCCTCATCGAACAACATCAGAATCACCTGTGAATCTTCATACTCCGCACTGGTGGCATCGACGAGCAACCGGCTGAGCTCATTGACATCCAGGGTGGAGGCGACTTTCTTGGAAATTTCGTTGATGAGAGAAAGCTGTCGTGTCCGCCGTCTCTCCTGCTGCATGAGACGGGCATTCTCGATTGCGACGCCCGCCTGTCCCGCCAGGATGGTTAGGATTCGGAGATGAGCGTCAGTGAACTGGTGCAGCCCCTTCTTGAGAAGGACGATGACTCCGAGCGTCTTGTCCTCATATTGCATCGGTACAGCCAGCATGGACTCATCGGGCGGTTTAACACCTTCTGGATAACTGGCTTTCGGATGTTTTGAGACATTGCTGATCATCTCGGGCTTGCCTTTGGCATAGACCAGTCCGGTGATCGTCTCGCCGACCTTCAGCTTGAGTTCATCAATCGATTCTTTTTCGGACTCCTGATTCATCCGGCGACCGTAATACACGGGTACCAGAAACCGCCCGCCGTCATCGATCCGGTAAATCCGGCATTCATCATAATCGATAAGCCGTTTGACGCCCACGGCCACGGCTTCGGCGACGTCTTCCGGCATCAGGGACCGGTTCAGCTTGTCGGATACTTCATTGATCGTCTCGATTGTTTCGAGCGCCTTCCGTAATTCCTTGTTGGCTTCTTCCAGTTCCTGGTTGCGCTGTACCGCATTTTCGAACGTCGAAAAAAGGAGATCCAGAATCTGCATCCGGTCGGACGTGATAAAATGCTTCTGTCCGGCGAAGAAAATCTCGATTCCCATCTCGGTGATGGCGTTGCGGCGCAGTTCCTGATTGGCAAGGATATACTGAATCCTGGAAATGAGAAATTGTTCGCTGTAGGGTTTCGTGACAAAATTATCCGCACCCGAGAGGAGTCCGCGAATCACGTCGCGCGGGTCAACCAGCTGCGTCAGCAGGATGACGGGAACGTATTTCAAAGCCTCATCGGAACGGATATGGCGGCATAATTCATATCCGTCCATTTCCGGCATCAGGATATCGCTGATCACGATCGTGGGCTTTTTCTCGTGCATCCGCTTGAGCGCATCCTTCCCATCCTTGGCGACGATCACCGCATAGTCGTGCTGCATCAGGATGTGCTTCAAATGGAGCGCCTGTGTCGGGCTGTCCTCGACGATCAGTATTTCAACGTGGATGTTCCAGTTTCTTCGATCCTGGTTTAACACCGCAATTTCCCCTGTTTCTTTGAATAATAAATCCCTTCGATCCAAAATAAAATCGATCCGGAGGGATATGCCTAAATAATTTGTCTCAATGTCATCATCTTATCTTCCGTCTGTCCGTCCCTGTCGATGGACTCCCCGTCATTCCGATGGAGGGAAATAATTTCCCGCCATCATAATACGGCTTATGCATCCACGGTCTTGGAACTCACGACAAGATCAATCAATTTCTCCGCAATTTGCGCAGAAGGCAAAACAGCCGATGCGCCGCCCAGCTTGATCGCCTCACCCGGCATGCCGTGAACCACAGACGTCTCCTTATCCTGGGCGATGGTAAATGCCCCCAGATCATGTAACTTCTTGAGTTCTGCGGCGCCGTCCTTACCCATGCCCGTCAGCAGAACTGCGATGACCTTCTTCCCGAACCGGTTGACAACGGAATTGAATAAGTGCGACACCGAGGGACAGAGTCCCTGTCCCGAGTGATCTTCGGTCAGCACAACTTTCATGTGCGGATCGATGGCGATCTGGAATTTGTCCGGCGCGAGATAGGCATAACCGGGAAGCAGCTTCTCCCCGTTCTCCGGAATCCGAACCCTGAAACCGGTAGTCCGCCCGAGCCATTCACACAGCCCCGCCAGAAAACCCGACGCGATATGCTGGACAATGACCACGGGTAAGGGAAAATCCTTGGGTAATCCGGCGAGCAGGGTCTGAAGAACGAGCGGACCGCCTGTTGAAGATCCCACGGCAATAAGTCGATGATCGCTTTTTGCCGTATGAGCAGAGGATGCCGGCGTTTCGGGGAATGCGGATTTGATTTTAGTTTCCCGGACCTTGTGCCGATCCTGAGACCATCGTCTTACGACCTTGACCCCGGACATCAGTTTGACGGTATTCAGCAGTTCTCCCACGGATGAATCCGAATCGGGATGTCCCGGGCCGCGGGGCTTCTCCAGGGCGGCGACCGCACCCGCCTCCATGGTCCGGAAGGTCTTCTCGACTTCCTCCGGATTCCAGCTCGCGCTGCAAATCACGATGGGGACGGGACTGGTTTCCATGATCCTGCGCGTGGCCTGATATCCGTCCATCTTGGGCATGTGTATATCCATCGTGACGACATCGGGATTGGTGTCTTTCACCATCTTCACGGCCTCTTCTCCGTCGCTGGCCGTACCCACAACCTCGATGTCCGGATCGGAATCGAGAATATACTTCAAATATCCCCGAACAACCGGAGAATCCTCGGTGATCAGCACCTTAATCATCAATCGGACTCCTTTAAATCAGATCAGTTTTTTTATGACATCCAAAAGATTGCTCTGATCGAAACTGCGTTTCACGATATACGCATTCGCACCCACATCGATCCCGCGTTCACGATCTTCGCGTGATTCGAGGGCCGTGACAAGGACGACGGGGAGTTCCGCCGTGTTCTTATCTGCACGAATCCGGCTCACCAGGTCGAATCCATTCATGCGCGGCATCTCGATATCCGACACGACCAGATCAAATTCCTCGGTCTTCAGTGCCGAAAGCGCATCCATGCCGTCGACGCTTGTTTTTACCTGGTATCCGGCGGTTTCAAGGATATTTTTCAACAACGTCCGTGATGTGATGGAATCTTCGGCAATCAATATGCGTTTCTTCGTCAATGCTTCTTCCTCCATTTTGGCCAGACCGGCAGAAAACGTTTTGATTTTGGATGCGGATTTGAGCAGATCGGAGATATTGAGGATGGCCACGACCTTTCCGGTACCCAGGATTGTCACCCCTGCGATGTTGCGGACCCTGATGAGTTGTTTTCCCAGATTCTTGACAAGCACTTCCTGTTCGTTCAGCACCCGGTCGACACTGAATGCCAGACGTTGATCCCCGGAGACAAGAATAAGTGCCCGCATGTATGTCTCCTGCTCATCGGCCGTTTTCTTCTCGGGAAGTTCCAGGACATCCTGCAAACGCACGAGGCCGAGGACGCGGTCTTCGACCACCAGGCTGTCCCGTTTCTCAATCCGCTTGATGTCGCTTTTCTTAAACCGAATCACCCGTTCGACACTGCCGGTCGGTATGGCATAGAGCTGATCCTGTACACCGACAAGAATGCCCCTGAATTTGGCCAGGGTCACGGGCAAGGTGATTCGAAATGTGGTACCTTCTTTAACTTTCGTCTCGATTGAAATCGTACCGCCTAATTTCTCGACCTTCTCACGGACGATGGAAAGACCGAGTCCGCGCCCGGAAAGATCCGTGATGATGGGGCTGGTCGAGACTTCGGACTGGAAGATCAGCATCAACGATTCCGGCTCATCCAGCGCATCTGCTTTTGAACGTGAAATGATTCCTTTTTTTACCGCCACCTCGCGGACCTTTGCGGCATCGATGCCTCTCCCGTCGTCTGAAATGAGGATCTCGACTTCTTTGCCGCTCAATTGCGAAATCAGGATGCTGATGGTCCCGCCGCGGGGTTTTTTGCTTTTGATCCGCTCATCGGGTTTTTCAAGGCCGTGATCGATGCAATTCCTGAGAAGATGAATAAACGGATCTTTAAGTTCTTCGAGTATGCGGCGGTCGATCTCGATGGTGCTTCCCTTGACGATGAGTTCGACGTCCTTGCCCTGGTCCCGGGAGAGATCACGAACCACCTTGGGCATGATCCGCAGCAGCGTGGAAAAGGGAAGCATCAGAATCTTCTTCATGTCCTCAAGCATGTTGTCGAGCATGGTTCCTAGGTTGCGGGCGTTTGCCTCGGTCATGCCGGTGAGGTTGAGCAGTTGCTCCTCGATTTCTTTAATCGACGCCAGATTGGAGGTGACGAACTCGAGAGATCGTGAGATCATTTCCTTGTCCGGTCCGTTTTCCCTTCCTTTTCGCTCGGCGATTCGGAATTCCTCCCGGAGTTCGATCTCTTTCTTCTCCCAATTCTTACGCCGGAGGAGAAAGTGCGAGGTCAGATTTCTCAAATCGACACCCTGCTGAACGGCGGTGAGCTTGGCCCCGAGCATTTCTTCAGCCTGAAGCAGTAGGGAATCAAGCTTGGATGTCGATATCCGGATGGTATCGGAGACCAGCGATTTGTCGACCTCGAACGCAGCCGGTTGCGGGGGGGGCGTTTCCTGTACCTTCGTTTCGTTGGGAATGGATGTGGGTTGCGGTTCGCTCTCAGGTTCTCCCCGGGTCTCCTGCGGGGGCGGGGTAGTCGATTTTGGAGGGGCGACCGGTTCGGAAGAGTGCTGCTTTTTATCGCCTTTACGGGCCTTTTCCTCGATGGGGCTCAGTTTTCGCATGATTTCGGAGATATCTGTTTTCTGAGGCGAATCGATGATCTCTCCGATGATATCGACGGATTGATGCAGCACATCAAATATTTCCGGCATCAGATCGATCTTTTGATGCTTCAAGGCCGAGAATATGGTTTCCAGAGTCTGACAGACCGTTTCCACATCCATCAGATTAACGGCGCGGGCTGCCCCTTTCAGGCTGTGCGCTTCACGGTAGACAACTTCCACAATGCCGGCCTGATCTTCGGTTTTCCGGGTCTTTTCGAGTTCCAGCAATCCCGAAGAGATCGCCTTCAAATGTTCTTCGGCCTCGATCTTGAACATCGACAAGAGTTCTTTAAAGAAAGCCTCTTCATTGGTGACCATTTATTCTCCTGACGTCAATCGGAATCACCGAATTCCTTAAACCATCTGGAATAAAACCATGCATCTGCCTGACAAGTCGCTTCAAATACACCGGAAATCGATGTCATGTAATGCCCCCGGGGCCGGGTTCATCATCATGATGCGTTATGGATTCCTGCCTTCCCGGAAACATGGTATAATATAGATCGCCCCGATTCTGACTCTCCACCATTCATCCACTATCTAATAAAATGTTATTTCCTGTACTGAACCATATGGCTGCTGAGTTCTTCGACAACACGAATAAGATCGGTTTTATCCACTTCGACCTTGCCTTCTTCATTGATGGAGGCAAGGACCTCTCCGAGCAGGACCACCGAACGGTCAAAATAATCAAATATCTTGGAGGGCAGCAGCATTTTCTGCCGCATGAGGATACCGAAATTACTCTCAAGCGACTGGCAAATGGGTTCGACATCCGACAACCCGATGGTCCTTGCGGCACCTTTGAGGCTGTGTGCCGATCGGTGGACCACTTCGCCGATTTCGATCTGTTTGTCGGTATCCATGTGCTGGCGTAAATCCTGCACGCCCGATTTCATGGTTTGAATGTGTTCTTCACATTCACCCTTAAAAATCGTCAGCAATTCCTTAAAGAAATCAGCATCCATCATTTACAACTCCATTCCGGGATCAAACCCGATACTGCTCAACCAGATGTTTGAGATTTTGACCCAGTTCATGCAGATCATGTGCGGCCGATTCGACCTGTTTGGTCGCGGTCACGTTCTGCGTACTGGCCTGTTTGATACTTTCCATAGCCGAAACGACCTGGTCCATGCCCACGAGTTGTTCCTGGCTGGATACTGCGATCTGTGTCGTGGCCTGTGCAGCTTCGGTCACACTGTTCGCCAGTCGCTGAATCGAATCACTGGCATTGGACGACATTTGTACACCCGAATCGACGGCCTTGCTTCCCTGTTCCGTCACCATGACCGCTCCGCCTGTGGCTTTCTGAATATCGTCGAGAATACTCCGTACACGCACCGTGGCCTGTCGGGATTGTTCAGCCAGACTTTTGACCTCCATGGCCACTACGGCAAACCCTTTCCCCTGCTCTCCCGCCTTGGCCGCTTCGATGGAAGCATTGACCGCAAGCAAATTCGACTGTTCGGCCACATCCTCGACGGTCGCGATGATGCCTCCGATCGCCTGACCGTGTTCGCTCAATTTCATGATGCTTTCTGCGATAGAGACCATTTGTGATTCGATTCGCTGCATCCCTTCGACCATGACGCTGACTGCCTTTTCACCGTTTTGTGAAATCTGTACGGCTTTCTGGGCGCTTTCCGACACAAATTTGGCCTTTCGGCTCGAATCGAGAGCAGTCTGCCTGACTTCTTCGACCGTGGTACTGGTCTCGTTTGCCGCGGTCGCGGTCTCTGTCGCACCCGAAGCTATCTGGGTGACAGAAGCGGATATTTCGCTCGAAGCCGCCGCGAGTGAATTGGCCGCCTCTTTGATCTGAACGGTCAGCACCCTCAGATTCGAAATCATTTTGCCCATTTTCTGAGTGAGAAAACCGATCTCATCGCCGGAGGTCGTTTCCGCAATCTGTACGGTCATATCGCCCTCCGCCACCTGTTCCGAGATCTCGATAAGCTGTCGCAACGGCCCGGTAATATTAGACAAGATAAAGAATGCCATTCCAAATATCAGGGGTATTATGATCAGGACGGAAGAAAATATCGCAACTTTGCTCTTGCGGTTTTGCGATTGCGCCATTTCGAGCGTCGTCTGCATCGATTCCATGTGATTGTGATTGATCAGACGTAAATGTTCCTGGATGTTGCCGTATTGATTCTGCATGCTTTCGAGGACATCGGATACTTCTTCACGACTCCGCCCCCGAATCTGCTCCTGGGTGACACGCTTGGCCAGGGTAAAGTACTCCTCGATCATTTCCGAAAGGCCTGCCAGATGCGCCGCCGCACGGTCACTCTGACCTTGAATCCGGACCTGTAAATTCTGATAAATCGCCTCCGCTTCGCGGACCCGCTCTGTTCTTCTAAGAATCAGCGCACTTTCGAGCGCCCCCTGAATTGCAGCCAGGTCTTCCAGGATTCCATGGCTGGTTTCCCAGGCGGGAAGGGCGTTATCCGCCATCTCGTTGAGAATCGATTCGTTTTTGCCGATGACTCCGCCGATGAAGATCATGGCGAGGCATGCCAGGATAACGACCAGAAGCGGTATGGAAAGAATTTTGTATCTTAATTTGATTCGGCTTAACATAATCCACCCCTTATAAAATGTGTGAATGTATCCGGTTAAACATCGATCTCCTCATCGACAATGAGTTGAGGATCCGAAAGAATCTTTTGAATATCGATAATAACCAACGGTTCCTTGGTAACCCCTTTCAGATAATCAGACCTTATCCCCTTCATGGTCGACAGAGGCGGTTGAATGGAAGCCGATGGAATCTGACGGATGCCCAGGATGACATCGGCCAGAATTCCGACTTTCATCTGTCCGTTTTCCACAACTATGACCCGGTTCAGGTTGGACAAACCCTGAACCGGCAAATCGCAAAAACTGCGGATATCAATCAACGATAAGATGGTTCCCCGCAGATTCATAATACCCACCACGAAGTCCGGTGTGCAAGGCAGATGGGTGAAATCCGCCATGGAAAACACCTCATTGACATACCGGGATTCCATGGCGTATTTTTCATAGGAGAGGAGAAACTCCAGAACTTCGACATGGCTGTCATCGGTTTTTTTCTCGATAACCGGCAGGGCCAGTTCTTTGGCCCTTTCGGTGAGGATGCGGCGTTTCTGAGTCGCATTCAGGGTTTTCTTGATGAAGTTTCCGGGTTTATCCCCGTTTTTCCTGGTCATGCCGTTGCCTCCCGTTTCGTCACGATATGAATCATTTCACGCAAATGCCCTGCGGTCATGCCGTCCGATCGCGGGAGGATGTCTTCAGGGCGGTACTGAGAGAGGAGCTGAAGGGCATTGTCGAAATATTTGACGGATTCTCCATTTTTTCCGGTTTGAAGCGCAATATTCCCCATCATAAAATAGGCCATAATAAAGTCGGATTCCAGATAAAGAACACGTTTCAGTGCCGTCGTCGCGTCCTCGGTCTTCCCCATTTCAAAAAGAATCACGGCATGCAAATGATGGTTTTCTGCATCCAGTTTGTCGATCTTGAGGGCCTGTTCACAAAATAAAAGGGCCTCTTCCAACCGTCCCTGATTGGCCATGATCTTTGCGGACAGGATGATTGCCGCCACGTTTTTTGGATCGTCCTTAAGCTTATCTGTAAGTCTATTCAAGGCCTCGGCATAACGCCCCTGTTCGTAAAATGTAGTCGCCTCTTCGATCCAATCCGTCGCGGCTTCTTCGGCTTCCCCGGCGAATTTATTCGTCACAGGGACGGAAGGCGGTGATTCCGGAGAAAAAAGCGCCTCCTCGACAGTTGCGGGTAAGGCCTTCCTGATTTCTGTATCCTTCTCCTCTTCGTCGAATTGCAGATATGAAAATGCGGAAAAAAGCGGGTTGACCGTCACCTTTTCCGAACGTTTCCGGTACAAAATGGCACCGGGATAATTCTCGTTCAGGAAGAAATCGGAAAAGATCGGTGATGTTTCACTCGAGGCCACCACAAGCCGGGCATCATCCAACAGGCAATGATGAAAACGCTCCACGCAATTTCGAACCTGTTTGGGACTGAAATACATGAGTACATTCCTGCAGAAAATCAGGTCCATCGCATTGGTTTCATTGTAAAGCGACGGAAAGACATCCTCCACGAGATTGAGATATTGAAACAACACCTTCCGCCTGATTCGCGGGATGATTTCATAAAAACCTTCGGGTGTTGTCTTGAAATATTGTTCTTTCAGCCAGTAGGGCGAGCCTCGGAATGACCATTCCCGATACAACCCCTCCGAAGCCCGCTTCAGGAAGATCGGATTGATATCCGTCGCAAGGATTTTGATATTCCAGGTGTCGATCTCCGGAATGAGTCTTTCAAGTAAAATCGCGATTGAATAGGCCTCTTCTCCCGTGCAGGATCCGGCGCTCCAGATGCGAATCCGTCTCTCGTTATGATACCGTTCCCGTATCAGGGCCGGAAAAATTTGTTTCTCCAGGACCTCGAACACCTTCGGTTCTCTGAAGAAATAAGTTTCTCCGACCGTCAGATGACTCGCCAGCACTTCAATCTGATTCTTTTTAAGCGGCCTGGACAATAACCAGTGAATGCATTCCTCGATATCCTCGAATCCGAATTCTTTGGCGGCTGTCCGGACGCCGCGGAGCAGATCGAGGCGTCTTCCCTTCTGAAAATGGAGACCCATCTGAACTGAGACAAATTCACTCAGCTGGTCAAGAAGCGCATTCGAAATACGTTTTTGCATATCCGCCCTGGTTTTACCGGTTCAGAAGAAAAAACGTTCAGGAATCACCGGAACCGCTTTTTTTCAGTGAAGCGTCGAGACGCTCCTCCTCCTCCAATGAGAGGAGTTTGTCCAGATCCTGAATATAATACATGTCTTGATCGGTCTTGATGACGCCTTCGATAAACTCCATGTTTGGAAGTATATCGGCCCTATTGACTATCTGGGTCTGCTGACTCTCGATGATATCCCTGACTTCATCCACAAGAATCGCAATAACACGCCTGGCCGTTTTTGCGATGATGAAATGGTCTTCAATCTCAATGGGACGCGGTGGAAAATCAAATCGTTTTCTAAGGTTGACCACAGGAATGACCTCACCCTGTACGTTCAGGATGCCCTCCACGATATCGGGCGCATTGGGAAGGGGTTTCACCGACACGGCCCTGGCGATCCGCAACACCGATTCGAGAGGGATGACAAAATCGTGTTCATCAAGAACAAAAAGGATGAAATTCTGTATATTATCCATATTCTGTGCACACCTCCACCCTATAACCATTGGATGTGTCGGAATGACGACGTCACTTCAACCAATCAAATCCTTGATCACCTGAATGACCTGGCGAATATCGAACGGCTTGGTGATGTATGCTTCGGCACGCGCCTCCTGAGCCAGTTCGATTTCCTTGTCGGCATCTTTCGCCGTGAGAAACACAATCGGGACTTCACTGAGCGGTTTGTAGAATTTGATCAGCCTCGCCGCAGTCAATCCGTCCATTCTTGGCATGACGACGTCGAGAACGATGAGTGCCGGTTCCTCTTTCTTGGCCATCTCGACACCTTCGAGTCCGTCCTCGGCCTGAAGGGTGATGAAGCCTTCCCGTTCGAGGAATTTGGACAGCAATCGACGGATACCGGGATCATCGTCGACGATCAGGATTTTTGCGGACAACGCACAACCCTCCCCTTAAAACACCGATCGTTTCATTCTGTAGCTGCAACCTTTCAAAACGGAATTTTGCGTCTCTGTTTCGAATTGATCACTTGCTTAAGCAAATCATTGCATCGACCGATTCAATTTTTGGCAAAACCTGTGCCAGCAACAGTCATTACAGAAAAAATCCGGATTTGGAAACTTTAAACAAGGAAAAAACGAAATCTGGCGAATGATGAAATAAACTTGCCACACGACATAATCGTGTGGTACGGGGATCTTCCACCCCGGCGACACTATCCTGGAGAACGGCTCGAAACGCATGCGGGCGGTTTATTGCCGTCTTTCTAATGCAGTCCGCACAGCCCCGACGCACAGGAAGGCCGCTGCAAACTGCAGCGGCCTTCCTCGCATCCGCCGGCTGCTCCGGACGCGGTTTGTCTGACTGAAAATGCCGAGTATTGCTTCTTCAAATTCAGGCTCCCGCAGGCGCAACGGGGCGATTCCTCCCGGTTTTTGAGCAGGATGTCATTTCTCTCGCCGCAATCCTGACAAAGGTATTCAAAAACTGGCATAATGGATTCCTCCCTATCTCAGACCGGATGCAAACAGCGTCCCGATTACCGCCCCGAAAACCATGCTTGCATAGGGATTGCGAACGATCGGACAAACACCCGTCCGACATCCCACAAAATGATGATACAGGAACCCCAGGGCGGCGCCCGCAAGGATTCCGATCGAAAGACGAAGCCACATCGGACAAGGACCTTTCACTGGGAAACGCCGTCGAGCTTCTTGGCGATGATGCTCTTCGGTACCGCTCCGATGATCTGATCGACCGGCTTCCCGTCCTTGAAAATGAGGAGGGTAGGTATGCTGATCACGCCATACTCGCCGGCCAAAGCCGTATTCTCTTCGGTATTGACTTTGCCGATCTTGATCTTGCCTTCGTACTCCCCGGCCAGTTCGTCCACGATCGGACCCACCATGCGACACGGACCGCACCAGGTGGCCCAAAAATCGACGAGTACGGGCAGATCCGAATCGATCACTTCACTCTTGAAATTATCCGCATTCAGTTCAATCGCTTTTCCCATTTTCTGACTCCTTTTGGTTGATGGAATTACTTAGCACGTCCAGCATTTTACTCACCGTATCGTCGGAAAGCCTGTAACAGACCTGATTGCCTTCACGCCTCGCACGGACGATGCCCAGATGGCGAAGGAGGGAGAGGTGCTGGGAGATGTTCGACTGGGACACGCCGAGGACTTCTTCCAGAGCCTTCACGCACGGCTGTTCTTCTTTGATCAGGGCGACGATATTGAGCCGCGTCGGATGCGCGAGCGCCTTCAACAGCTGGGCGCAGTGCGTGTAATTGATCCGGACCATGACCTCATCCCCCGGATTCTTCAACGTTTTCGAGATAGTTTAATGCAGACTGTACGGCGATGGTTCCGTCGGAAACGGCGGTGGTGATCTGACGCACCGATTTTTCCCGAACATCGCCCGCCGCGTAGACGCCGGGCACCGAGGTCTGCATTGTCTCATCCGTCACCACGTATCCCCACGCATTCAGCGAGACATGTTCCTTCAGAAATGCCGTATTGGGGTTCAGGCCGATCCAGACGAAAACACCGTCGGCAGGCAGTTCTTGCCGGTTTTCCGACGCCCGATCTGCGATCACGACGGAACGAACCGTCTTTTCGCCTTTAATTTCGAGGATTCGATGGTTGAGATAGAATGAAAATTTCGGATTTGCACGTGCCCGGTCCTGCAGGATCGGTTCGGCATTTAAACGGTCTGTGAACTCGACGAGTTTGATGGAGTTCACGAACCGGGTCAGGTAAAGGCTCTCTTGAATACCGGAACTCCCGCCTCCGACCACGACGATGTCTTTGTTCTGAAAAAACGGGCCGTCACATGTGGCACAATAGGAGACGCCGCGTCCCCTGAATTCATCTTCACCCGGAATGTCGAGGCGTTTGGGATCGGTCCCCGTGGCCAGCAGCAATGTCCGTGCTTCATAGACCTGATCGGGCGTGATGACTTTCTTGGGGTTCGAAGTCAGATCCAGCCTCTCAACCTGTCCGTTCAAAATGTCGAGGCCGAATCGCAGGGCCTGTTTCTCCATGCGCTTCATGAGATCAGGACCTGCGATGCCTTCATCGAATCCCGGATAGTTTTCGACCCATTCTGTCGAAGCCACTTCTCCACCGGGCATCAGCCTCTCGAGCAGGGCTGTTTTCAATTTCGCACGTCCCGCATATATTCCGGCCGTCAAACCCGCCGGCCCGCCTCCGATGATCAACAGATCTAGAACGGACATTAACTCACCTCATATTAAACTATCAGACTATTCTAATAATTGAATATAAAAAATGAAAAGGAGGATGTCAATATTTTTTTCAGGAACGGGATGCCGCGGGTTTCGAGAAAAACCGATCGGGGTCATTTGCATATTTCATGGCTGTGGCCCGGTCGATTTTTCCGGTTCTCAGCAACTGAAACAGATGGTCATCCAGGGGAATCATGCCTTCGGAAGTCGCGGACTGCATGGTCGACAGTATCTGATGTATTTTGCGTTCACGAATCATGTTCCGGATGGCCGAATTCGCGATCAGCACCTCCATGGCCGCGACGCGACCGTCACCGCCGGTCGTGGGCAGTAACCGCTGCGAGATGACGCCGATCAGCGAGCTCGATATCTGGGCAAGCACCTGTCCCTGCTGTGTGGATGGAAAAACGTCGATAATCCGGTTGATGGTATCCGGCGCATTGCGTGTATGAAGCGTCGAGAGCACGAGGTGTCCTGTCTCTGCCGCGGTGAGCGCCAGGGAGATCGTCTCCAGATCACGCATTTCTCCCACGAGGATGATATCCGGATCTTCGCGCAACGCGCTGCGGAGCGCGGCGGAAAAGGAATGGGTGTGGTGTCCCAGTTCACGCTGCTGGATCAGGCAATTCTTTTTCTTGTGTTTGTATTCGATCGGGTCTTCGATCGTGATGATGTGCGACTGTCTTTCCTCATTCATGAGATCGATCATGGCCGCCAGCGTCGTGGATTTGCCGTGGCCTGTCGGTCCGGTGACCAGGACGAGACCTTCGTGTCTGCGGGCCAGATTGATGACGCCCTGAGGCATCATGAGTTCTTTCAGCGAACGGATCTGTTCCGGGATCGCGCGAAACGCGATGCCGTAACCACCGAGCTTGTTGAACACGTTGGTTCGAAAATGAGCCACCCCTTCGACCGCATATCCGAAGTCCAGTTCCAGGTCTTTCTGGAAACGTTCCATCTGATAATCATCCAGGATCTGGACGAGGACGTCTTCGAGATCCTGTTTGCTCAGCACCTTGCCTTTGATTTGCTGGAGTTTGCCGTCGATACGGACGATGGGCGGATATCCCTCGCTCAGATGGATGTCCGAGGCATTGCCCTTGAAAGACTGGGTCAGCAGATTATTGATCTGGTCTCGTGTGATCATGGCGCCTCATGTCGCAATGATGGTTGGAGTGATGAAAATCAGCAGATTGGTCTCACGGTCTTCATAGCGTTCATGCTGAAAGAGCGGTCCGATCAGCGGAATACTGCCGAGCAGCCACAGCTTCTTTACAGTCCGGACCCGCTGGGTCTTGATGAGGCCGCCGACCACGAGGGTCGCGCCGTCCTGGACGGTGACGATGCTGTTAACCGAACGCTTCGCCGTGATCGGAGCGCGGGATTGACCCATCTCGACCCATCCCGTGATCTCCTCGATGACGGGATTGATGAACATGATGATCTCGCCGTTGCGGCTGATATGGGGGCTCACATTGAGCTGGATGTTGACTTCCTTGTACTGGAAGGTTACCATGTCTCCGGTGCCGCCTGCACCCCGCTGAATCTGCGGGATCGGCACGGTGGTCCCGACGCTGATCGACGCCTCCTCATTGTCCATGGCCAGCAGGCTGGGATTCGAGATAAGCTTCGAATCTGTTTTCTCACGCAAAAAGTCAATAACGGCCGAGTACTGGCCCTGGGTGATCTGCCCCAGACTGATGGTGCTGTGGACGTCGAGCGGCTGCGCCGTCTGACCACTACTGGCGATCGAGAGCGTCTGCTCTTTGACGCCCCCGGGTCTTGAGAGCTGTTGCATCAGCGAGAGAGACCTCTCCCAGTCGATGCCGAGATTCCGGGAGTATTCCGGCGACATCTCGACCAGTTTGGAGCGGATCAGGATCTGCGCGGGCGCCCGGTCGAGTTCGTGGATGACCTGGTCGATCTCTTCGATCTTGTCGAAGGTGTCCGTCACGATGAGTATGCTGGCCCGTCGGATGCCCTGTACGGCGACCTGGTTATATTCTCGACGGAACTTTCCGGCCTGATCGAAATTAAGGAACTCGGGATGGAACACCTGTACCATCGTATCGTTGGAGGCGATTTTACCGATGACATTCTTCAGGTTCTGGGCATCCGCATATTTCAGACGGTAGATACGCGTGACCATGCCGCCCTTGAAAACCGCACGCACGGGCTTGACCGTGATGATATCGTCTTCGACCGAATACATGCAGTTGTTCAAATGGATGATGTTGTCGAGCGCCCGCCTGAGTGTGATGTTTTTCAGGTTCAGGCTGACCTGTCCCTCGACCCCCTCGGCGATGACCATATTCAAATCATAAGTGACCGCGATGGTCCGGAGCGCATCGATCAGCGGGGTCTTCCTGAAATCGAAGGTAACCTGATCGTCCCAGGGAATCAGTTCCGATTCAATCCGCTTCAGGGTTCTGACACGGGGGGGCTCCTGCCGGGTCTCTGCGGTGTCATCCCCGGCTGTTCCCGGTTCCGGTTTTACACGGGCCGGTCTTGGATCAGGCTCGATCCAATGATGCCCCCCGGAAAGCATTGGTTCCACGGTCTCCGGATCCCCCATGAGAGCCTGCGCGGCCAGTAATTCTTCATCCGTCTGCTCCGGCTGACCCTGCGTGAACCGGACGGGGGGCGGTGAAACGGCCTGAGCGGAAGTATCGGTAAGACGCGGCGTTTCGGATTTACGGGGTGGATCGTCTGTCACGGTGATCCGTGTTCCCAGATCATCCGAGACCGCGACCACCGCCTCCGCCTGGGTGAAAAGCTGCCTATGGGCGATTGAGGTTTCAATGGCCCATTCATTGTCTCTTCGGGCGATTGAATAGGGTGCACCCGCTTCGAAATTGAGATGAATCTGGGATACAAGCTGCGTGGCCGGATCGGCCTGCACAATCAGATTCGACAAATCCCCATCCTGAAACCAGAATTCCGACTCCGCCATGTCGTTTTTGACATTCTTGAGCAGGAGTTTCGGGTTGTCGCGGTTAAACCGGATGAATCCGCCCAGTTCGGCGCCGCGGTCGAATAACAGGGTCGTCAGGTTGCGTTCACCCTCACCCCTGCTCGTGACCCGGGTCAGATGGCGCAGGTTTTCTTCGCGCCACTCCGAACCGTTTTCGGACAAATCCATCGATATACGCGGATCGTTCAGGCTTAACACCAGAAGATTTCCTTTCCGGAGTATCGCCACCGGCACATCACCTTCATAGAGAATATCCATACGACAGATGGGAGGTGTCTCCCGAAGCTGCTGAAAATACAGGCTGAAGGGATCCACAGGAATCAGCGACCCCCTGTAATCTCCGGACCGGGACTGGAAATAGAGCGACAGTTTTTCGACTTCAGGTTGCGAGACGCCGATCCACGGAACAGATTCCTCGAAATACAGAACCGCCCAGGCTTTTCCGTCCGAACCACCCTTTTTGATCGAAACCAGATCGCCGGTCGCGCCAGTCAGGCAGTGAATGCCTCCGAACAAAAGCAGGAGTGTGACTATGGGACGCATGGGCTTGCGCATGGCTTATCCTTTCCATTCAAGGGTAATTCGCCGGCCGTCCTTGACGCAGAATACCTGATTACCCTCGATTCTTTCAACGCGGATTCCTTCTTTCTCTTCCCCTTCGGCGATGATATACCCGTTGATGAGCACAAATATCTTACCGCCCTTCCGGATGATTCCCTTGAGATCGAGGCTCGCCTCGAGTTGGGCGGCGGTCTGCTGCCGGGTCGGGTCCAAAAAGGTAAACGGATCCCGTCCCCAGTTGTCATACCGGACTTTCGGGCCCGCTTCCCTTTTTTGAACGGGTTCTTCGGCCGGGGTCGTGACGGTTCTTCTCGTTTCTCTGGTGGTCGCCGGCCTGGGCGGCTCTTTCTTGTCACCGCCGCTCAGCACGAACCGGTCGAGCAGGAAAATCGCGATCACCACCCCCAAAATTACGAGGATTCTTTTTTCACTTTTTTTGAGAGCCATCGGTCATTCCGATTTGTCCCCGGATTTCGATTGCCGCTTCCGTCATTCGCCGGTCTGACAGATTCCGGCCATGATCTGGAAATTTTTCTCGTTGAAAACCAGCACCTCGCAGCCAATGCTGTACTGCTTCGGAAGAAGCAGTTCCACGCCGAAGATTCCCCCAGTCCACATCCCGGACTGGAAGGTGCTTTGATGCGGTTTAGACCAGGAGTCACTCCAGAGCTCTCTCTGGGTGTCGATGCGCTGAAGGACCCAGGCCACTCCCCCCAGATAGAGCCGGATATTATGATGCACGGGATAACTCATTCCCAGAACCGCCTGGCCCTCGCGCCAGTCATAGGCGACCGACTTCTGCCAGACCAGGGTTTCGCCCCCCCCCTCTGAGAGGTCAAAATCGTATGTGCCTTCGGATCGGAACCGCAGGCCCTGAGCGCCGAACCAGATCTGATAGGGACTGTGCGGGGTTTCCGGCTTGAGCACCGCGGTCAGGCCCGCCCCGTACAGGAACCGGTATTTGTCGCGGTAGCCGGAGAGACGCGAGGAAGGGGGGCTGAGACACAGTTGCGCCCGGCCCGCGGTGACGTACATGTCGAGACGGGGCGTCATGCCCCGCATGACCTTGAACGCCTGCCTTCTTATAATCGCCGTCTGATTCGCCGTCTGCTGTTCGGTGTAGTTTACCGATGCGCTTACCGTCCATTCGCCATGCCCCCGCACCCCGAGCGGATTGCCCACCGTCTGGGCATGTAACGGAGACATTGAAATCACCGCGACGATCCATCCGGCCAGGTAGCCGTTTCTTTTTATCTGCATGATCTGCCCATTCTCCGGACTGACTGATTCATAGATCCCGGTTTTCCTCTTCAACTCCCCTGAATCAACAAGACACGTTCCCTTATCAACTTTCAACTTTCAACTTTAAACTTTTTAACTTTTAACTTTAAACTTTAAACTTTAAACTTTAAACTTTAAACTTTAAACCCTTCCTCTCCCCCTGTGACAGACGATGGGTTTCCTCACGGCGGCGCGATGAAAAATTGACCTTTGCTCAGCATATCGATTATTTTCCCGTTCGGGCTGTCGACCGTGAACTTGATACTCACCCACCCGGGCTTCATGCCGCCCGCCGAGCCGATTTCGATGGCGTTGCCGACCGAAAAATTGTAATGCACCTGCCCCATATCCTTTCCCGTGATGATCTCGGCCGGTTCGATCTTGGCCTGAATCGAGGTGGGCACGGTCTCGGCCCGGATCCGCGACCCCGAGGCGATGGGGTTTCCGTTTCTATCCCATATGGTCAGCGTTATGCGTTTATTTTGCCCCTGAAAGGCGATCGTATCCCCCACGGCCGCGATCACCGATAGGCTGTTCTCGTCGGACCATGCGATATTGGTCGAAAAAACGAGGGGCAGCCAGTCCCAGGCCTTGGCGGACCGCCCGGCGGCATCCATGCCCTCGGCCCAGGCGATGATCCGGGCCACGCCGTTGTTCTGACGGCCCGTGGGATCGTGTGAATTGTCGTACGTGTTGATCACCGCCCCGTCATCGAAATCGGGTATCGTGAAGCCGAGGCCATTCTGATTGGGCGGCTCGAGGATCTGACCCGTGTTGGGGTCCTGGAGTCCCTCGTACAGATAAAACCGGTTGACCGTGGGCTGGGGATTGGCTGCCGTGATCGTCTGATTCAGGAGCCCCCCCTCGTTCGTAAACGAATTATTCGTCGTGACCACGCCACCGGAGGTCGTGAAATACACGGCCGTGCCCGTCTCGACGGGATTATTGTACCGGTCGCCCACGATGACCGTCAGCAGCGTCGTGTCCAGACCCGCCCAGATATTCAGTCTCCGCGCCACGATGGTCAGATGCGAGGTGCGCACGTCGTTGACGTCCTCGATATAGGGGGGGCCGGCATGGACGACGAGCGGGGTCGAGGTCGCCTGGATCGTGGGATGATGCGGCATGCCGTTGGATTGCAGGACCTCTGCGCGGATCCGCGCGGACCCCGCGATGATGCCGCTGGAACACGAGACCCGGGCCGCGCCCGCGACCGTGGGGATGGGTGTGGTGGTGATGGGATAGGAGATCGACCCGTCGATGCTGTACAGCGAGATATCCGGGTGACGCGGCGAGGCCTCATCCCGGATGATGGAAAAGCGTACGAGGGTGCTGTCGTCCACGATGTTGTTCTTCCCGTCCCGCACCGTCGCGATGATCTCGAGGGTCTGGTTCTGACCCGTCTCCTTCACGCCGATTTCCTTGGGATTGAATTCGAGGTTGACCGAGAACGGTCCGCCGGCCGTGAGACGGATGGTCCGGCTCGCGGACACCGCCCCGCCCCCGCTTCGTGCAACCGAGGCCGTGACTACCGCGCTGCCCACCTGACCCGAAGAGAAACGGGCCGTGGCCGTGCCGTTTTGATCCGTCACCGCGGTCTCCGTGATGTTGCCGATCGTGGCGGAGAAATGAACCACCTCGCGGGCCAGCCGGAATCCCTGTGCGTCCTGCACCGTGGCCGTGAGCAGGGCCGTCTCGATGGCGTCGGCACGGATTTCCTCCTTGTCCGTGATCAGGGTGACCTGGTCGACCGGCCCCTCGATACAGGCGACGGTCACGGTATCCCGTAAAAGCGCCGTCACGACTTCGATCACCGCCGTGCCCAGGCCGAGGGCGGTCAGCGACGTGGAAGCCCTCCCGTTCTCATCGGTCTGCTTCTGATTCTGGAAATTCACGTTCGGACCGGTAAGCCGGGTAAAGGTGACCGGGATGCCCGCGGGCACCGGATTGTTGCTGAAATCCGTCACCACCGCCGTGATGGTCGAAGCCGTAGTTCCGTCCGCCGGGATCACCGGCGGGGATACGGTCACCACCATATAGGTCGGTTCGGAGGGGAGAAAACCGACGGACACCCGGCGCGTCAGGGTCGCGCCATAGGTCGCGGTGACCTCCGACGTGCCCGAAGTCGTCGCGCTGGTCAGATCGGCCTCGACCACGCCCCGGACATCGGTTTGTCCCGTCATCGGAATTAATCCCAGTGTCGCGCCGAAAGAAACCTTCTGATTCGGTATCGCCAGAGAACTGGATGTTTCCTTGAGAACCGCCATCACCCGTGAGACACTCCGGCCGTCCGCGAGGATCTGATCGGGCGAGGCTTCGAGGGTGAACCAAATGCCGCGGAATTTGACCGTATCGACTGCCATATACTGATCGTAACTGACTGTCACCACGGAGAGAATATCGGTCGTGCTGACCGGACTCGTCAGAAGGAGCCGGTCTCCCCGTGGTGAATAGGACAGCCTGCCCGCGGTCGTATTGACGCTGAGCTTGCTCGGATCGAAATCCGAAGCGGAATAGAGAATCGAAATATTCGTCGAATCGATGCCGTTGGCCAGCAGCGATTTCCTCTCCGCCTGAATGACCAGCTCGAAATCGGGTTTCTGGACGATCGCAATCTGGATGCGTTGCACGGCCGCATCGCCGTATCGCGCCGTGACCGTCACCGTGCCTTCCCGCTGGCCGCTGCGGTAGATCGCCTGGGCGAATCCCGATGTATCGGTCCGTGCGGAATCGGTGACCGAGCCCGCGCTGGCCGAGAAACGGACCCATGCGTTCCTGAACGGGGCCCTGTCCTCGTCGAGAAGGCGTACGCGGACCACGGAGAAGGCGCCGTTCACGCCGACGGTCCCGGGAGACGCGGTCATGTCGACCAGCATCGGAGCCCGTTCATGGAGGGATTCCGAAGGATCGAGGGGCGACTTTTGGGTACAGGTGATCCCGAATGTAAGCGCCAGGATCCCGATCAACAGCAATCCGATAATACTTCCGTGATCATGCAGTCGAAACATCACTGCCTCCGTGATGGCGTTGAACTCTTTTCCGAACCTTGCGCGAGAGACACCTGCTCAATCCGGTTGAGCCCCGGGGCGGATCTCCGTATAAACATCCGGCCGTTCAGGCGGATGCGCAGGGCCGGTTTGCCGGCTTCCGCAAAGCCCAGAGAATACTCCTCGATTTTGAAAAAATATTCCGGATCCTCGAGTCTGTCCCAGAGACGGGTGAACGCCGCAAACGAGCCGCGGTATTCGAGTTCGACCGGGAAGGGAATCACGTCACGTCCCGATTCGAGAAAGCCGCTGATCGTGGTGTAATCCGGCGTGATGTTGAACAGCGTCAATCCCGCCTCGCGGCCGAGGCTCCGGACGAAATCGCCGACCCCGGACAGCCTGCCCGGCGGGAAGAAATGTTTCTGGCGATCCCGATAGTCTGCCTTGAGCCCGTCGAGGCGCTGCTGGAGGGATGTGATCTCGGACTGGGGGATTTCGCGGCCCATGTTGATAATCAGTTCCTGTTTGCGTTGTTCCAGGTTTTGCACGGCCTTCCGGTTCGGGTGATAGATCAATCCGAACCAGAGCGCCGCCAGCAACACGGGAATCGCCGCACGGATGAGGAGTTGTGTCGTGGCTTTATCCATCCGTCACTCGTCCAGATAGGCTTTCAGCTGGAATTCATAAGTCAGTTTATGCAGGCTGTCCGGCAACATATATTCCTTGGTGATCGCCACGGAACTGAAATAACCCGATTTCTCGAGATTGTACACGAAATCGGCCGTGGCCATTTTGATATCGTATCGTTTTTCCCGGTTCTGTCCCCAGACCTCGACAAACCGCCTCTCCCGGGGTTTGGCGGCCTGTGCTGCGGCCGCCCCCCGCGCGGGCCTTTCCTGTTTCGCGGCCGCCGCGGCTTCCTTTCCGGAGGCAAAGAGGGTCAGGGACAATCCCCGCGGCAGGGCATGGGTGACGAGTCTCAGAATCTGGGTCAGGTCTTCGTCCGTCTTGACCATGGCGTCGACATCGGCGATCTGACCCTGTACGGTCTTGATCGAATCGTCGATGAGGCTGTGCATCGCGGCCATGTTGCGGTTATGTGTCGCCCTCCGGTTCAGGTCGATTATTTCACGTTCCAGTGCCGATTTCCGGCCTGTTCCGAAAAGCGAGAGGAAGGCCATGAGGGCGATCGCCGCGACCAGGCTATAATTCAGGGCCTGGCGGTAGGCGGCCATGCGATGGATTTTCCGGTACGGCGCAGGCAGCAGATTGATCGGACCGGCCCCTTCGAGGGCGAGTGCCAGGCTGCCGGCCAGTTCATACTGTTTTTCGACAAACAGGTCTTTCTGTTTTTTGACTTTCGCGAGGCTGATCAGTTTCGATGCCGGAAAGTTCTGCACCGGCACGTCGATTTTCTCGGATAAGAAATCGGACAGGTGCTTCAGCTGCCCGCCGCCTCCGACCAGATACAGGACACGGATTTTTTCACCCTGATGTTTTTCGATGAAAAATCCGAGTGACCGGTGCACCTCGCCCGACAGCCTTTCCATCACCGGACGCATCATGGCGCCGACTTCGGCGAGTGGCGCGCCTTTGTACGTCATGCCCTCCGAATACCCGATGGGATATCCGTACAACTTCTTGAAATTGTTGGCCTCCGCCGTGCTGAACTGAATGGCCCGCCCTTCGTGGAAAATGGTGCTGGTGATCGCCTTGGTGAAATCGGCGCCGCCCACGAGAATATCTCGGTAATAATCGAGTTGTCCGTTCCGGAGAATCACGAGCTTGCTCCGGCCGCGGCCGATGTCGAGAACCCCCGTGACACCTGTATGAATTTCGGGTGGAAGGAGGGTGGAAAGGTTTCGGAACGCCGTTATGTGCGGCGTTATTTTCACCGGCGTAATCCCGGCCTGGACCAATGCGCCGGACAGCATTTCCGCATCCTCCCCGGGTAGGGCGGCCAGCAGATACATCATCTGGCCTTCCTTTTCCGGTGACGGGCCGATCGCCAGAAAATCGGACAGGATCCCGCCCGTCTCGGCGGCCGCCATCTCCTTTTCCATGTCGAAGGCCACCATCTGTCTCAGTTCTTTTGCCGACACGGAGAGGGGATAGCTCTCCCGCCGCGTGACCAGACCGGAGGGGCTGAAACCGACCACGGTCCTGACCTTTTTCAACAGGGCGGGATGAACCGGGATTTTCTGGATCGCCTCGCTCAGACGGGAAAAATCTGCCTCCTCGGTCAACGGATTCATGATCCGCCCGAATGCCTCGATCAAAACTTTTCCGCCGTGCCGGCGGATCAGCACATATTTGATCGTCTCGGTTCCGATATCGATGCCGAGCACATGCGGCCACGGCCTGGCGACGGCCAGTTTGCCGAAATCGGGTATGTTGAGAGGCATGTTCATATTCAGTTTCGATAACTTAACACATGATTTAAAAGATTTCAACCTGAAAGGGAGTCTCGGCCGGAAACACTCAGGATGAAACGCGGCACCCCCCTTTTCAAATGTGACGGATTCGTCACAAACAGGCTATACAGGCTACAACAAGAACTGTGCCAAATGTTAATAAATGCAGGAAGGATGAACAGACGGAAACAACAGGATGCTACGGTTTGTATGAAGCCTGTGACCGTTTCCATACGCCCCCCAAGGCGAAGCGGACAAACGATGCGTGATCAAAACCGCTCTGGACGCCCTTCCCGCGGACATGCGGGAGAATCGTCATTCATAAGATAATATTATCAAAAACAAAAGTCAACATTTTTATTGTTTTTTCGAAAATTGCGAAATAAAAAAAGCCGCCTCTTCCGGCGGCTTTTTTAAAAAGTAATGATCGTCCCCGTCACGCGTCACGGTTTTAAAAACCGCCTGCAAGACCCCCGACTAACTTGTCCCTGCATGTTTTTGGCAGGGAAGATTTCGGGGGTGACAACTTTAGGGTTTCATGCAGGGGATAGTGATACGGATTTGACTCTGCTTTCTGCTTTCTGCTTTCTGCTTTCTGCTTTCTTCTTTCCCCTCGTCACATGTTACGCGTCACGTGTCACGGCTTTTCCCGTCACGCGTCACGTCCTCGACCACTGCACCCCGTTAATTCACAGATACTCCCAGCTCACGATCGACGGGGTGCTGTCCCCCGGATCCACGAAATTGTCGACGAACGCCTCGAGATATTCCGCAACATAATGAACCTCATGGCCCGCATCGGGTGATCCGGTTGCCCAAATATCATTCACGGCCCAGACGGCCCCGTTGATATCGTGGCCGAAGACATGTGAGCCTTTCGACACGATATCGCCCTCGCTGTATATCACCCCGTTCACCGTGGACAGGTTGGAGAGTTCCGCATCGACATCCGAGATCACCACGCCCTCCATCACGATGAAGATCCCGTATCCGACCGAGTAATTACTGAATCTCAAATCACCGTTCTGGATGATCGTGACATTGGGCACGCCCTCCGCATACCAGAAGTCGTTGGGCGTGGGAAAATGTTCTTTATTTTTAATGGTCAGCCCGCCGTTGTAGACCCGCGTCTGGCCGGTCGCGGCCTGCTGCACCAGGGCCATGGCCAGCAGTGCGTCATGGTCCACCTCGGGGATCTGCGCGTTCTGCTGCAGCAGCGAGTTGTCCTTGTTTCCGTCTTCGTCATAGGCGTTAAACCGGCTCACCGAGCCGCCGGCGCCGATCGCGACACGGCTCCAGTCGATCGGCAGGCTCATCTCGACCCGGATGATCCGTTCCGTGCCCGCGACCTGCGAGGTCGCGAGCACCTCGACCGTGCTGCCGTCGATCGACGTGTTCGTCACCTCGGCTTCGATGCCGAGATCATACGCCGTCCACGTGGTGTCCGTCCGGCCGTTCATCGCCTGCCGAACCCCGTAATACACGCCGCTCGTGGCCGCGTAATCGGACCGGATCACATTGGCCTGATTCACCGCGTTGCTTCCGGACTGCCGGGTGGCATGGTACGTGGCCATGCCGAGGGAGGCCAGAGTGGTCAGGAGCAGCAGGAAGATGACCGACCAGAATCCGTCTTCGTCGTGAATGATTTTCCGGAACATGGCGTATGCCTTTATGTTGTTTTCCTGATCGCAATGCCGACAAGGCCGATCCCTGCCGGACTTCTCAGACTCGCCGCCGCGTCAGAAATTCCGCGGGGTCACCTGGCCCTTGAATTCGACCGAGCTGGGGTCGTTGCCCGTACGCACGGTGACCGTCATGAGTACCTCGTAACTCCAGACATCCGGATCCTGGGCGGTTGGCGTCAGGGCCGCACCGGCGGTATCGCGCGGGACGATCGTGAACGCGGTGACATTCTCGGCGAACATGAATCCGTTGCGCAGCAGCCGATAGTTCCCGGTCGAATAGCTCACGCTGTTGCCGTCGCGGTCGGTGAATGTGATGCCGCCCGAGGAAATGGCCGTCACGCTGGCGGTCGACGGGATCATGCGCAGTTCGGAAAGCATCCGGTTATAGGCGATGCGCGACGCCTGGAAGGCCTCGGTGACCGTGGTGGCGGTCTCGTACGACATGACCGTCGAACGGATGATCGGGGTCACGGCCGCCGCGAGGATCGAGCCCACCAGAATCGAGATGACCATCTCGATCAGGGTGAAGCCGTTTTCATTTTTCATTGACTTTTTCATAGTCATTCCACCAGCCAGACGTCGACCGAAATGTCGGGCGTATTCGCGCCGCCCGATACGGTCACCGTGACCGTGACATAGTTTACGCCGTCCAAGGTATTCCATTCTCCGGATGCCGCGGGATCGCGCGTGACCGTGCAGGTCAACCCTTCCCAGGTATCATCGTAGGCGGAGGCCGTGATGTCCGCGACGCCCCTGGCCTTGTAATCCGCGATGATCTGTTCCATTTTCATCTGGGCGAAGAAAGCCGACTTGGAAATCTGCTCGTTCTCGACCGAGCTGCGGATATTGCTGCGCAGCAGGTTGCTCAGGGGAAACACCGCGATCCCGAGCAGCATGATCACGATGACCAGTTCGACCAGCGTGAAACCGCCCTCTTTCCCTCTCCCGTCATGTCTCACGTATCCCCGCATAACCCTGTACCCCGAACTCTTCACTCATCACTCTTCACTTATAACTTATCACTTATAACTTATCACTATCAGTCAATATAAGTATACCCCGTCCCGGGAACGACCTGGATCGTCCTTTCGCCGACGGTGGCCACGGTCAGGGCGCTTCCGGAAACCAGTGGACTCCCGCCGACGCTCGGCGCGCCCGTCCGGTCGAAGGTGAGCGTGGCCGCCGTGCCCGCGGAGATGGTCAACCCGGAAAAATCGTCCCGGGAAGAAAAAGACACGCTCATGGTCGGAGACTCCGCGACCGCAGAGCGGCGGAGCAGGACGCCGTCATCGACCCATACGACATTGTACCCGGACGAAGACAGGGAGAACCGCGCGGAACGGTTATTCGCCATGGCCATTTCCTGGGTGTACCGGAGGTCGGTCAGGATCGCATGGGCGGCGTTCGCCTCTTTCGCATTTTGATCGGATTGATTGATCGAGACCCCCACCACCGCGGCGATGATGCCGATCAAAACCATGGTCACGATCAGCTCGACCAGGGAGAATCCCTGCTGCCTGTCCTGCGTGCTCACCGAGCCTCTCCGTCTCATCTCCGGTTTCCGCCTTCCAAACTCCGGGTCTTTCGGGTTCCGTCCGCTTTCCGGAGTCCTCTTTTGACGGAACTGATTGCAAATTTCATTCCATGTCCACCCATCCGAATGCCCCTTTCCCCGCGCCAATCCGACCCTTCATCCTGTTGGGTTTGATGGTTTACAGGGATACAGGCGAAATATACATCCGGGCCGGTTGGGATGCAAGGGTTGTGACGCGTTCTTCACAAATCTGACGATTATTTCACTGCAGGGTAAGGACGCAGGATTGCATTGCGGATTCAGGAAACGGAAAATAGAACCCCCGAATGCAGGATGCACGGCAGAATATGCAGGATTTTGACCGGATCATCGATCCGATTGGAATATCCGCCCGGTCGTCGTGCGATCCAGGCCGGGATCTTCGCCGCGGTATCCAGCCCCCCCGGCAGAATATCCGAAAACAAAAGACTGCTTCCTGCTTCCTGCTTCCTGCTTCCTGCTTCCCGGCGGGGTTTAAAACCCCGCCCTACGATCATCACGCGCCACGTCTTTTCCCCGCCTTCTGCTTTCTGCTTTCCTGCTTTCCCCTCGTCACGCGTCACGGCTTTTCCCGTCACGCATCACTCCCCCATTCACCGGATCACGGCGAGCAGATTCGTGTACCGGTCCGTCCAGGGCTGAATTTCCTTGATTTTCTCCCGGGACAAATCGGTCCATTGCAGTTCATGCATCAGACGGCCCGCCCATGCCGGACTTTTTGTCAGCGCCGCCCATTCGCAGGCTTCCGCATCCGGGTGGATATTGTGCAGGTATCGCTTCCTCAGCGCGAACAGGCCGAGCGCCCGGCCGTTGGCCAGGATCACCGGGCTTAGATCCAGATATTTGTTGGAAATATGAAAAAGCAGGATGCCTTCGTCGTCTATCCGGTCGAAATATTCCGAGATGGCTTCGACCGTCAGCAGATGCACCGGAATGGCGTCGCTGTTGAAGGCGTCCACGACCAGTACGGAATACGACCGGTCCGCGACGTCGCGCAGCCTCACCCGTGCGTCCCCGAAAAACATGCGCAGGGGGCCGGCGCAATCTTCCACAAAATAAAAATAGGTTTCGGCGATCATCCCGTTATGGGGATCCAGCTCGAACACATCGGCCGTCTGTTTCCGGGATATATAGGTCAGCAGGCTGCCCGCACCCAGCCCCACCAGTCCCGCATCCTGAATGTCCTCCGGGAACCGGTCCAGTATCTCTCCGGCCGGCGCCGTGATGTGGTAATAGGTCAGCGCCTCATGACGCCGTTCCGGGGAGACGAACTGGCTCCCGTGCAGGGTGGTGCCGTGATTGAGATACCGTTTCTCTCCCCTGTCTACGACCGTGTAAATGCCGTAAAAATTCCGGTGCTTGTGCAACACACGCTGTCCGATTCTCAGGTCGTCGATAAAATACGACAACAGGACGACGAGAACCAGTCCGGCCGAAAAAACCATTTTCCTGTTCCGCATGGCGTGAAAAATCAGGGCGATGATCAGGCCGAATCCCGCCGCGAACAGATTTCCTGTCTGCGGTTTGAGCAGCGCGATCCCCACGGGCCACGAAACCAGCGCCGCGCTCAGCAGCAATAGGAGGAATACCGGTTTCATGCGCCGCGGTTCGTCCGGATCCGCGGTAGATTTCCGGGCCAGAACCGCCAGGATCAGCGCGACAGGATATTCCACGACGGCGGTGCTGACCAGCGGGATGGCCCAGCTGACCAGGACGCTGCCCAGGAAGGAGCCCAGCGAGATCAGGATGTAGAAAACCGTCAGATGCCGGATCGAATCCGGCCGGGACCGGACCAGCAGGGCGTGGCAGGACATGCAGACGATGAATAAAAGGGTCAGATGCAGGGCGAACAGGATCCAGACGGGCAGCCGGTAGGACTGGATCATCATCAAAAAAAGGAAAACCCCGACGATCACCGCCGTCGGGAAACGGTCTTCCAAAAACGCCGGATACCACATCCTGCGCTTGAATGTCAGGAAGAAGCTGAACAGGTAAATGCTCAGGGGGACAATCCAGAACAGGGGGATCGGGGCCAAATCGAACGTGATGGTATTGGTCACGGCCAGCAGCATGGCCGACGCGGCCGCGGCCGGAAGCATCCACCGGACTATTTGCGCCTTCGGCAAAGCGGGTTTCCTCTGCACATCCTGCGCAGGAACCTGAGGTACCGGATACCGGTTGGGTATCAGGATGAGAAGATGACACAGCGCAAACAACAGGTAGCCGATCTGCCACCCTGAGATCTGGGACTGCAGATCGAAGAGCGGCGTGACGACCAGGGGATAGGCCAGCAGGGCGGCGACGGATCCCAGATTGGAAACGGCGTACAAAACATACGGATTCATGCGCCGCGTCGATGCGGACGAGGCCAGGACCCGCTGCAGAATCACGCTGGTCGAGGAGAGGATCCAGAAGGCGAAGCCGATGGTCAAAAAAAGCAGCCCGATGATTTCGACGATCATCGGCCTGGCGTAGGAGGGCTGAAGGAACCGGTCCAGGGAAACGGGAAAGAACAGCAGCGGCAGGAAAACAAGGGCGACATGAAAGACAAACGGCAGGCGCAGATCCGGCTTCCTCCGGTAGAGATTCGCGTACAGATACCCCAGCAGCAGCACGCCCTGAAAGAACATCATACAGGAAGACCATACCAGATAGCTCCCGCCGAATCCGGGAAGCAGGGCGTTGGCGACGATGAGTTCGATGCTGAAAAGCAGGAAAGCGCCGAGGAAGACCGTGACATTGAGAAGAACGAACATGGGGCTCCGACCCGTCCATTTCATGGAAAATATTGAAAATAAAATACGCATTCCGGAAAGAATCGTTGTCAGTTCATTGGTCAAAATTCCTTTTGCAGACATCGAATCTGTTTATTTCAGGAACAATGCTTTCCGCATAAATGTCACATCTCCGGTTTCCATTTGAATGATATAGACGCCGTTTCCAGGTATATACCCCCATCGGTCCCGGCCGTCCCAGCGCAGTTCATGAAATCCGGGCGCCAGGTCGGAGTCTTTCAGGATCCGGACCAGTTTGCCCTGGATATCATAGACGCAGACCCTGACGCGACGGTATTCGGCAACAGCGATCTGAATGGTCGTCGCAGAATTGAAAGGATTGGGATAATTCTGACTGAGATAAAAATCAGAAGGATAGGTTTCATTCTCTGAAAGCATAATAACCTGATTATCAGGATGATAACTTAACGGAATCTCCAGTTCCCGGATTGATTCTACGTCCGAATTATAAAAACGAACAATCAATCGTTCTCCGGCTTTCCATGGATGACGAAATGTGCTGCATTGTACGCGCCAGAAGCCATCCTGTATTCCACACCCAGGCGAAGATTCGGTCAGGTCATCTTCCTCCCTGTCTGCGATGAATGCTCTGAATGATAGACGTAATACGGATGCGAGGGATTCTTCCAGCTTACCCCATACGAGATGCGGAGCATCGGTATACGCTCTGGTCGATGGGGACAGACTCCGATGCAAACTGATCGTGCCCTGGGAAGGCCATATCCCGTTTTCCGTCACACTCACGAGACAGGGATGACCGGCCTGGATGCGGAAATCCGATCCAGGTAAACCGGGTACGTATTGCAGAAAACATTGACCCGACACATCCCATTTGGCCACACCGTTGCAATACGGGATATCATCAAACAAAATGGATGCCGAGGTTATCTCAGGGCGGTATAGCGGGACCATAATCTCATTGAAACTGGTAGTATTTGTATTGATTAAATGATGGGCCGGTTCCGAGATTGGACCAGACAACATGAGACGGCTTTTTTGAACGACGTTCACGAAACAGGCAGACATACTCGATAGAGAGAAATTACTCGCCGGCAGTTCCGGTAAATACTGTTGATAGCCCTGATAAATTGCATCCCAACGGGCTATGGAATTGCATCCGTCAATGGCGTTCAGAAGAGACGCGGCGTCGCTCAAATTTTCCATCTCGACCGGGAAAGCGACATGAGTGAAATCGGTACCATCCGTCGTCGTCAGCTCGAATTTGAAAAGCCCATATTCATTTGACGGAGCACTCTCAGAAAATCCGACCGTGCTGACCCTGTAATAATAATTATGCTGATCAGTTTTCACATTATCCGTATCGATCCATTGGATACCTGGAATATCTGGTTCCTGATCAAGGATTGAATTCGCCACCCGGTTCGACCCGCCGGATTGATCGGGTACAAATCCTGGCACCGTATCACGATACACATGATATCCCTGTGCGAAAGCAATCTCATCCCAGCTCATTCTGAAATGATTCTGCATCGTAAATCCGACTTCCGAAATCTCCGGTGTGGCGATACGTGGATAGAGCGCGACCTGCTTCAGACGAATGTTTGGGACCTCACCCCCTGCCGGTTCAACTATCAAATCGGTCCAACCTGCGGCAACAGATAGTGAATCGATTGAAAAAAACAGATAATCATCCAACCCCCCAGTAGACCGCGTGGTGTGGCTGATTATCTGATCATTGACACGAATATTCAGATCTTTACCTGCACAGCACGGATCGGCCGCATAATGCATCATAATTTCATAATTATGGGACAGTCCGGATTTGAATCTCCAGAAAACCCGGTTTTTACCTTCTGTCCAACATCCCACATACCCGGAGGCATCCACACAGAGTCCGTCACCCCGCAAGTGCGCCTTGTCCGGATTGAGCAAGAACCGGCCCTGTGCATCGGCTGTGATAAAATCAAGCGGCTGAAAACGAAGGGTCGTGGCGGGGGGGTCAAGAGTGACGGCATTAAAATTCACGCTTACCGAATTGGAATGTATCGTAAAAGGAAGAGGCGTGCCATCCGTAAGTAATTCAACAGCACAATTACCTGCGACTTGATAGGGGATCGTAATGATCCTGGAAACATTGAGCTTCCAGACATGTGGATAGAACATCTCATCCCGGTATGTCACCCGCCCGAATGCGTCGGTCTGAACCGGGCTGGTTCGCGTGTGATACACAGTTTGCCCAAACTTATCAAGCCATTGTCCCATTTCACGAAGAACATCGACGCTCGGCTGTGGAACCACACCGTCGGCTGTCGGACCGATATTCAAGAGAAAATTTCCGCCCTTTGAACTGATCTCAAGCAGATACCGGATCAAGCGCTGGCTGGTTTTCCAGTAGGAGTCATACTGGTGGTATCCCCAATTGGTGTTTATGGTCATGCAGGATTCCCAATCCCTTCCAGGTGGAATGTCAGGTATCACCTGTTCGGGAGTGATATAATCACCCGCGTTCGGCATATTTCGTTTGATACGGTCGTTGACAATTATGTCCGGATTCAGGGACACACAAAGTTCATAGAGATCTTGCGCATCTTCATCGGTCCATCCGGTCTGCCAATCCCCGTCGAACCACAAAATCGAGATTGGATAGTTCTGGATCAGTTCCGTCACCTGAGGAAACATATAATTTCTGATATACCGGTTCACGGTCTGGGGTCGCGCCGCATCCGGATGGTGCCAATCATTGATTGAATAATACACACCGAATTTGATGTGTTTATCCATACAGGCCTGAGATAGTTCGGCCACGACATCCCGAGCGAATGGGGTTCTGTCCACCACATCATAATCAGTCAAATCCGTATTCCACATACAGAATCCGTCATGATGCTTCGAGGTAAACACCAGATACCGCATTCCTGCCTGACTGGCCAAATCAACCCACGCCTCCGCGTCAAATTGTGAGGGATTGAATTCCTCCGCCAGCAGTTCATATTCTGAAACCGGAATTTTCTGATTAACCATAATCCATTCACCGCGAGCACGCACCGCATAGATTCCCCAGTGAATGAACATGCCGAATTTATCATCCCGCCACCAGTCCATTTTATCCTGACCGAAGACCGGCCCCGGCAAGCCCGAAATGAATAAAAACAATATCGATGAAATAAGTTCTTTTTTATTCATATTCCCAAACATGATTCAAAATCCGTGAAACAATGAATTCCATCAGGAAGACCATACCAGATAGCTGCCGCCGAATCCGGGAAGCAGGGCGTTGGCGACGATGAGTTCGATACTGAAAAGCAAAAAAGCGCCGAGGAAGACCGTGACATTGAGAAGAACGAACATGGGGCTCCGACCCGTTCATTTCATGGAAAATATTGAAAACAAAATACGCATTCTTTTTCGGGAAAACAAGCCGGGGTTTTCCGTTTTCCGCTTCCCCGCTCCCCGCTTCCCGGCGGGGTTTAAAACCCCGCCCTACGATCGTCACGCGTCACGGCTTTTCCTGCTTTCCGCTTTCCGCTTCCCCGCTCCCCGCTTCCCGGCGGGGTTTAAAACCCCGCCCTACGATCGTCACGCGTCACGGCTTTTCC